>Ga0209831_1001909_pt1 | contig 18633 bp, 12 predicted proteins | sample Maine_Asex4_meta_FD_187451 | JGI IMG/M metagenome (GOLD analysis project Ga0209831, IMG submission 187451) | Marine algal microbial communities from Maine, USA - Maine_Asex4_metaG (SPAdes) (version 2) | ecosystem: Host-associated > Algae > Red algae > Unclassified | place: Maine, USA | collected...
AAATATAAGGATTGTATTGCTGTTCAGATTGTTCAATGCTGCCGTCAACCCGGTATTCCAAACCGTTCTCTCCGACGAGCGAAAACCCTTCTTAACGGTAGCTAATTTTGGGTTTAGCGGAACCCCCAAAATTTCGTTTGTCGTCATGCATTGAGCCTTGCACAAGATAGACTCCATCGGGTATGAGTGAGTCGCGCACAGCTATTTTGCATTGATCAAATAGATATTCCCTGAGCCCTATATATTGATAGCTTGGCTGGTCAGTATCAGGCTCGGCATCGATCGGTCTCGGTGTATACATCTGATTAGCGCTGCCCAGCGTAATCTGTCCGTTGCGATCATAGAAAGTGACGCTAAGAAGGTGGGTTTCGTTGGCCGGAAAGTCAGCGGTTGCATACCAAAGCTCATCGACTTACCAAGACGCATTGATTTTCTGATTACCCCAACTCACTTTTACCTGTAGTTCATTGGATACATAAACGGGTACGTTAATGTCGAAGTCGACCACAACGATATTTTCAACGGGTGCTTCATCTCCAACCACGTTCACCTCTTGTCGCTCGCCGCTGGTGTGATTGATGACGATGAACTGGCCTGAATCAACTGGCAGCAAGTCGCCTATGTGAAGGCGACTAACAACACGCCAGACGTTGAGAACATTGGGATAAGATTTGGTGAGGCTCTGAGCCTTGGCGGAGATGGGCAAACTCTTGTTGTTGGTTCTAGTGTTGAAGCCGGTGGTGGCAGTGGCATAAACCCTGATCGTTTTGATCGTTCTGCGCCGGGCGCAGGGGCTGTGTTTGTCTATTGATTCAGGTTGCAAATTAGATTTGCTAGCATGCAGCCCCACCGGAACTCGAGGAATTAAAGACGCTGCTGGTAACTTACACTAAGCTAGTTTTGGCAACGTGGCAAAAAACACTATTAATGATGATATTCCATTACACCCTGTTTTACGGCTAAGACTTTTTATATGCGTACGAACTGTTGATGGCTTCGTCTTAGTTTCATGAGCAACAATTTTTATTGAGTCTCCGGCCGCAAGTAAAGACATGACTTGCTGTTCACGGGGTGTCAGTCCAAGTAATCTACAGGCTTTGTCGAAACCTGAGTGTGCGCAAACATTGTCTGAACAGCCGTAAACTTGTAGGACCCCTTGCTTCCTGCATCGCGCTAGGCCAATAAAAACAGGCACTGGCGACGCTCGAACCATAACGAGTGAGGGCTTATCTTGCGTTGCTACCGTGGTGACCATATCGCGCCAATGTGTACGCCTTTCGCAATCTGAACTGACCACTTTCCCACCTCGGATACAAAGTCCGTGTTGCATCAACACGTTTTCGTCTGCCCGTGGCGTTTGGTCTATCAGTGCTGCATCTTGGTCTATGTACGCAAGCAAATTTTCGCTAAGAATCATGCTAATCCCTGTTTTTGTCATAGCAATCTAATGCGTGACGCTGGAGTAAGCTTGGTGGCCTGATATGGTCTATTAACTTTTTCTGACTAGCTATATTCCAAAAGCCTATTGTTTCTCACTATTTGACTATGTCTATATGCCTTTTGGCTAACTCAAACTATAACCTTTGGCTAGTCGAGCTGACTGCCAAACGGTGTACTCGTACTAAACAGGGTTGCTAGATTGTGTTAGCGTAGAGAAATAAAGCGCCCGGAATAGACGACTCAGATTTTTCTCAATGTGAGTTCGACAACTATGCTAGCGATACCTTTTCGCCTATGACAGAACAGACGATTTCAACTATGAATGTGCTCTTAATAGACGATCACCCGCTGTTTAGAGAAGGGTTACAACTTCTATTATCAGATTTGAGCGAAAAGTTGACGTTTAGTGGTTGTTCGGGCATACGTGATGTTGAGCAATCTACGCTCAAAGATGCAGATCTTATACTCCTTGATCTTCATACGAGTGATAGTCAAGGGATTGATTCATTGAAATCGATACGAGAGGATAGCCCGGCAGGGGCGATAGTCATCGTTTCTAGTGAAGACAGTCCCCATATCATTAAATCATGCATTGATAATGGGGCGATGGGGTTTATTCCCAAAAAATCTAAACCGCCCATACTTATCGCAGCTTTGAAGTTAGTGCTAGCTGGAGGTGTGTACATTCCTCCCGAATCGGTTGATGTAAACAAATACGACAGCCAGATGGAAGCTGGCATTAATTTAACCAAGCGGCAAATGCAGGCTTTACTGCATGTTGCAAAAGGGCTTTCTAATAAATCGATTGCGCGTGAAATGAACATATCTGATGGGACAGTAAAGTTGCATCTTTCTGAAGCTTACAAGGCGTTGAAAGTTAGCAGTAGAACAGAAGCCGTGTATGAGTTGTCGCAGTTACAACTGCCCGAATTAACAGGAAATTCGGATGTCGTGCTATATCCACTTAAAAGCAATATTAGATAACAGAACAATGTTATTAACTTTGAAGGTTAGTTCGACTCAACCTGTACTGTGTGAAAACTGTCGAAAAAGCTAGTGTGAACGAGTTATCTTCTAAACAAGATCAAGTGCTGCTTGATACTTTATACAGGCAAGCGATTCGTTCACCTGTGCCAATGGCGATTGTGGCCGTAACCATTTCAATGCTGTACTACAACCGAGTGAACTCGAGTTTAGTTGCTGTGTGGGCGCTGTGTGTCATTAGCATGCAGGCTGTAAGGTTTTTTGTCGTGCGCTACCTTGCTAGCGACCAATCCCGCGCTTCAGCACTTAGGCTCAGATACTGCGTTTATTTGTCGTTGTGTAATAGTTTGTTATTGTGCAGCTCGGTTATTTTCTTTAGCCAGCTGCTCGATGTTCATAAGGCGATTCTTTGCATGATTTTGATAGGAGTGGCATCAGGAACAGTAGCGACATCGCACGGTTATCGGCCTATATTTCTCGTGTTTGTTGTTCCCATTCTTTTTACGCTATCCATGGCGTGGATCTTCGCCGCTCCACCTGATATGTCAACAGAGCAATCCGTTGCATTGGTCGCTCTGACTGTCATGCTTGGTTTATTGTTGTACGCCTCATCAAGAGACGTTTATGAAGCTTTTTTAAGTGATTATATTACCAAGGAAAAACTCGAAGTGGCGTTGGTATCCGAGCGTAGTGCCAATGCCGCAAAAACACGTTTTTTAGCCGCCGCTAGTCATGATCTGCGACAGCCTCTGCACACAATGTCAATGTTGAGTGCTGCTCTGACACTGCGTGATCTTGACGAAAAAAGTGCCAATATTGCTGAAAAAATAAGTACGGCAATGAATGATCTTTCCTCAGAACTTGATTCATTGTTAGACATCTCCAAGCTCGATGCTGGGGTAGTACAAGCACGTCCTTCCTATTTCGATTTGCGTTCGTCTTTATCGAGAGTCGTTGAAAGCTACATTGAGGTGTCAGAAGTAAAAGCGCTTAGCCTCGAGTACGAGCAACATCCACCGCTCATGCTTAATTTGGATCGATCAATCTTTGAGCGCGTTATGAGAAATTTATTAGACAATGCAATCAAGTACACAAATAAGGGCTCAGTCAAAGTTAATGTCATTAGTAAAAAAGGCTGCTGCGTTATAGAGATTATTGATACTGGTGTCGGTATCCCCGATATTGAAATAGACAATGTTCGGGCTGAGTTTTATCAATTAGATAATCCAGCAAGAGATCGGCAGAAAGGCCTTGGGCTAGGTCTTTCAATTGTTTGGCGGTTTGTCCCGCTTCTCAACGGCACCATATCCATGGACTCATCTGTGGGGAAGGGTACAACGGTCACACTCGAGATACCTTGTGATCCATTGGATCAGAATCAAGCGCCGAATCAATATGAAACCAATCATTTGAGCAACACGACTGCTCTGCGACTTGATGGGGTCAGAATACTCCTTGTCGAGGATGATCTAGACGTACGGTTAGGTACCACAACGCTCTTAGAGAGTCGTGGTTGTGTGGTCTTTGGATGTAGCAGTACATCGGAGGCGCTGGACGTTAAGTTGAATAGTCATCCCGATATTGCGTTAGTTGATTTGCGCCTGCCTGATGGTGATGATGGTTTCTTTGTTATTCACGCACTTCGTAATACAGATATTGATTTCCCTGTCATTATTTTAAGTGGCGAGACCTCTTCTGAGCGTTTGCTTGAAGCCCAAGAAATGAAGTGTAAGTATTTGGTAAAACCAGTCGAGATGCATGAGTTGGTTAGTGAAATAGACAACGTCCTTCATCACAGCCAAACAGACCAGGTATAGACAATGCTGAAACCTGTACACCCGCCGTTAAGCGAAGAGTTCTACGCCACTGAGTTTCTTTCAAAACGGTTTGAAGTCTTGTACGAGAAATTACTAAACGAGCGTAGTACCGGTTCCACTGAGGAAACTGATTTCGATGTGGTCATCGTTGGCAGCGGGTATGGAGGTGCTATTAGTGCTCATGAATTGAGTAAAGTGGTTAACCCTGACACAAAAAAACCATTGAGAGTGTGTGTGCTTGAGCGAGGCACAGAACGTCTTCCCGGTTCGTTTCCAGATACCATCGGATTAGCGCCTAAGGACATCAGAATGCACACCGCAGGGTCTGACAGTGTCAACGGGAATGCCAGCGGCCTTTTTGATATTAGAGTGGGCTCTGGGTATTCGGCCCTAGTCGCGAATGGGCTAGGTGGAGGGTCATTAATTAATGCGGGCGTTATCCTCAAACCAGAACAACAAGTGTTTAAATCAGGGCAATGGCCTGAAGGTATTGCGACTGATACGCATCTTGATGACACATTTGAAGAAGCTGCGAACCTGTTAGGGGCGCGTGTTGCTAACAGCTTGAACGAAACGGTAGACAACACAGTTGATTTATTAGATTCAGAGTATACAAAATTTGATGCGTTGAGAGAGCTTGGAAAAAACCTTCCGAATACCAAATTGGTAGCGGTACCTCTGTCTATCAAACTGGATGATCAGCACGAAAATCAGGCAATTAAAACAAATCAGTGTATTGGTTGTGGGGATTGCTTTAGTGGTTGTAATCATAACGCGAAGAAATCGCTGGATACTAATTTGCTAGCGGTTGCCGAGCAAAATGGTGTAGAAATATTTTGTGGTGCAACAGTGACTCATTTTCACTGTGAAGCGACTGGAGATTGGTGTATCAGTGTGATGCATACAGATGGCGCGATGAACAAGCACCTAGATGGTCCAATCAATATTAGAACAAAAAAGCTAATCTTAGCTTGCGGTAGCCTGGGTTCCACTGAGTTATTGCTGAAAAGCCAAGCTAAATCTACCGAGTTAATTTTTTCTAATCAGCTTGGTCAGCGTTTCTCTGGAAACGGCGACATGGTGGCCAATTTGAGTGGCTGGCCCAGTGCGACAAACTGCATAGCGAGTGAAAAAGTAGCGCCATCTAATAGAAATGTTGGTCCGACTATCATCGGTATGCTAGATCGTCGTCAAAGCTCGGAAAAGTCTGCAATACAAGATCTAACCATACCCGCAGTACTGCGACACGTCGTGGTACAAGCCGTCGCCTTTTCAAGGACGTTGGACGCATTAGGCAGTTTAAAGGAGAGTTTTCAGAGTAACTCTGAACCTTTCGTGACACTACTGGCAGATAAGCTAGAGAAACAACCGAACTCTGACACCGACAATTTAATGGTCGTTGCAATGATGGGGATGGATGATAAGTACGGTAGCTTAAGCTTGCCGCACCATGAGAAAGATGATCATGGCGTTTTAGATTTACATTATCCGTCGCCTGGAGATAAAAGTAATGGCTCTGAAAAGACGCAGGCAAAACAACCTGAGTCGGAGCAACAGAGTGTCAATTTTTACGAAATTAATATGTCCTATCTACGGCATATGGTTAGTCAAAATATTAAAGGTGGGTTAGTTCATGCGAACCCACTGTGGAAACCACTAGGTTCCAATCTAACTAAACTACTCAATACCTTTAGCGATTCAGCTGACACTGTCAAAGAAAATTCATCGACTGAGAATGATGCCGCGCTGAGCAAAGACAAGACGCCCCAACGGGACCAGGCTGGTGCTGGCAATTACGAACCGCAAAGTATGCTTATTACTGTGCACCCACTTGGCGGGTGCTGTATGGCCGATTCGGTAAACGATGGCGTGGTTAATGAATTTGGTGAAGTGTTTGATGCCAGTACCGTTGATAAAACCTATCAAAACCTGTTTGTATTAGATGGATCTATATTGCCCTCTGCAGTCGGTATTAATCCGGCATTAACGATCTCCACAGTTTCCTTGCGCGCTGTTCGTCATCTTATTGAGCGCAGTGGTTGGGATGGTGATAGCGCTACTATCGAGCCGAAGCCAGTGCCGAGAGAGCGACCTAAAGCAAGGCATGTGGATGCTAATGCAGTGGTGTCAAAGACAACCAAAGCAGAAGTTGTCGAGCGATTAGTCGGCGAAGTGACACTAGGCGTGGGCGATAACAGCACAGTGTGTATGGCGGTGTTAACCCTGCGTACAGAACCTTTCGATATTGCACATAATCTACGGTTTCGTCAAAATAAACTGCCACTACGAAAAAATGCTGAGCCTGCAGCATCGGGTCGATTACCCAACATCAGTACGATTCATTTATTCAGGATGCAAGACTGGGAACAACATCATGATATCAATGCCATTCTGAAGGACCGGAGTGAGAACAAGGCGATTTGGTATAAAGCTCGTCGAGCTTTTCTTGACGATTATGAATCTGCGCTTGATATGCATGCGTTTTTTATTGCCCCCTTAAATGGCAACATTAATTTACTCGAAGAAACCTACAATGGATTTCTGAAAAGACTTATCCATGGTGTTTATAGTTGGGGTCAGAATCGCGGCAGGCGAGACTACGAACAATCGAATCGACGCAAGCCAAAGAAAAACCTTGTTGACACAATTTTGGGGGTTCGTAAATACTTAAATGGTCCTACGATCGCAACGTTCGCTCATGCTGGGCGACAGCGCCGATTGAGCTATCACCTAGAGATAGGTCCAGCGATGGCGTTGTCGCCAAAGTCGAAAGTTGATTCTGAAATCTATGCGGCATTAGATTCGAAGCTCAACCTTAAAGAGCTTAGTGGTAATGCAATTGAAGGGCACAAGCTATTTGCCTACGCGCGACGTTCTAATCCGTGGCGGCAACTCATGGATATATCCATTACCCAATTTCCAAAAATGAACGCAGAGAACAACGCAATGCTCAGTGTTGCGCCAGAGTATTTTGCAAAAACCAAAGTACCTTTGCTGCACATAATAGATGAAGACAACGCAGTAGATGGCTACGCTGATGCAACCGCTTTCTACGCCCATATGATGCGAGTACTCGTGCTTCAATATTTTTGGGTATTTAGAAAACCAGACAGCCCTACAGAGCAGGACATTAAATCCATGTCTTCAGAACCAGCTAGGGATAACCACAACCAAAGACTTCCGCCAAAGATTTTGAATAAGTTGGAACGTTCATGGACTTCTTTGTATAAGGAGTCCGAGGTTTTGGCAGATTTAGTGTTTGATGGTCAGCGAGAAAGCTTACCTAAGCTGGCATCAGTCCCAGCAGGCTTAACGCGATACAAAAAACAGAATTTAAACAGCAATGAGCCTCCTATTTTATGTATTCACGGGTACAGCGCCAGTGGCACCACTTTCGCCCATACAACCCTTTACGGTGGCAAATACTGTTCGGGTGGCCTTGCGAGCTACTTATGCGACGAGAATCGTGATGTTTGGGTTTTGGAATTACGATCCAGTTGTGCGTTCGAGAGCGGGCAGGAGGATTGGGAGTTCGAAGATATGGCGTATTTCGACATCCCCCGGGCATTGAAAGAAATCTGTCAGCAGACCGGCGCGGAACAAGTGGATGTTGTTGCGCATTGTATGGGGGCCGTTATGCTCAGTATGATGATCATGGGAGACCCTGAACCGCAACAGTGCGATAAGAGTTATTTAGCCGCGCGTGATCGAATTCGCAACGTTGTACTGTCCCAAGCCGGCCCGTTTATGCAGTTCACTCGCGACAATCTCTTTCGATCGTACTTGATTAACTACTTCAGGGAGTTGCTACCAGCACAAACCTATACGTTCAATCCGAAGCCTGAGGGGTTAAGCCTTTTTGATCGGTTGTTGTCATCGTTGCCGTATCCGGATAATTCTGAATATGATATCGAAAACCCGATAAAAGGCGATCGCTTTTGGGTAAAGACACGCCACCGGATGGATGCACTGTATGGTCGTACATTTTCGGTAAAAAATATGCATGTCGATGTGTTGGCCCATATCGACGACTTCTTTGCGTCTGTGAGCTTTTATACACTTGAGCAAACGATATGGTTATCACAACGTGGCCAAGTGTCTGGTCGATACAACAGTGACTTTAAACTGAACACAGACAAAATCACTGATAACTGGCCGTACAGCACCTTATGGATTCACGGGGATGCAAACGGATTAGTTGATCCTGAGTCCGCTGCTAGGACGGCCCTGTTTTTTGATGAACACGGTAATGACAATTTAGCGATAACAATAATACCGGACGCTGGTCATCAGGACAGTTTAATGGGCAAGGATTGTGGGATGGCGTTCAATGCCATCGCCCAACATTTAACTAATAGGTTGGCATAACTCCATGGCCAATCTAATTAATCCATATCCGCAAAAGGTAAAACGGGCGGAGACGGTTACGTTGAAAAATATTGCGGGTGAACCGCATTTCCTTGTCACGACATTTGAAGATGAGTCTTACATTGAACGTGTGTCTCTCGTGTTGTTGGATGATGATGGGACATTAATAGGGAATAAAGCCATACCTGGAGATAATGTTAGTTTTGACAGAATCTTGTTGATTGAACCAATCTCTACTGATGAATCCACCGTTTATCAGTATCCACAACAATTAATGGATGAAGAAGAATCTGCGGCGTTGGTGCTAGTATTTCTAAATAACAATGCAGCAATGGCAAGCTTACAACGAGTCGGCTCGAGAAGACAGAGCAACTTGCAAAGGATTGAGGTACCAATAGAATTTGAAGTGTCTGAACGCGACAATATAAACAAGCAACAAGTGGTTGAGTGGTTACAACGTGCTGGCAATATTAAAGAATACTTATCGGCGGTAATAAAATGAGCAAGTCAACAGCCGTGCCGCAGCCTAACACAGATGAAGTCTTACTATTTCTGGCCAGCTGTCAGTATTCTCCGGATGTCCTGCGTACTCAATTATCCAATCGGTCTTTGGAAAGTATGTATCAAACATTGGAGAAAATGAAAAAAAGGCATCGGTGGCAGAGTCATTTCCTGATAGCTGGTGATTCAATTTATGCTGACAGAACTGGTGGCTTGTTCGATCCAATCGATCCAAGAGCTCGTTATGGACAAGCTTATCAAGAGTTGAATCGGCGAGGTTCAGCGTGGCCGTTGGTGCGATCTCGAGTAAACGTGGAGAGCACCATTGACGATCATGAAATCGATGACAACTGGGAGCCTCTCAACGAATTTTCAACCGAAGATGGTGGTAAGAACATCAAGAAAATGCTCGATGGAAAGTACTACTTTCTTAAGCATATAAGAAAAGTTCAATTATCTGATAGAACAGCAAGCGATGAGATGCCTTTGTGGAACTCCACTGAGTTAGATGGGCTACCACTGTTCCTAATGGATACACGAACAGAAAGAGAAGGTCGAACCGTTAAGAATTGGTCAACAGCTACTCTGTTTGATAAGGTGCAGAAAGAAGCTCTAAAAGCATGGCTGAAAAATCTTGACGAAGACGATAACAATAACCCTGACAAACCACCCGTACCTAAGTTGATCATGTCCGGGTCCATGCTGTTGCCCAGACGCTTAAAAACAGCCCAGGACGCACAAACGATTTCGTCCACTTTGCAGTCTGATTCATGGGATGGCTACCCTGCAAGTCGGCATGATTTGCTAGCGTTTATTGCAGAACATCAAATTAGAAACGTGATTCTTCTATCAGGTGATGAGCACTTGCCTTGTTGTTGTAGTTTTACATTGGAGGATAGTGCCCAAAAAACTGTGACGGTACACTCTATACACGGCTCTCCACTGTACGCCCCTTATCGTTTTGCCAATGCTCATGAGCATGAGTTTGCTGGTAGCGAGCAGTTTAAAATTCCAAAGAGTGCTACTGGCCCTGAATTAACTATTCAAACTAGTACGCAATACCCTAGAACGGAAGATGGTTACGTTCAAATAACCATACCAAAAAATGGTAGTCAGTCTGTTGTTGAGGTTCAGTTCATTGGGCATGAAGGGGAGCAGTGTTATCAGTTAGCTTTGGATCAAACCCCTAAGACGCTATTAGCAACGGACTGTTAATTGAAAAAAAATTCGTGATCAGTAATTAGCCGTTGTCTCAATCGAACATAAAAGCACTCAGGAAAAAAACGCCAATACTATTATGGCAATGGCTGAAGGTGTTGAAGTTAGTCGAACTCTATGTCGACTTTCCAATCGACTTATATGTCGGGGCTATTCGTAGCAAATTGTTTCGGATCAAACAAAAATTAACCACAAAGGCATAACAAGCCTGTTGTATGAAGATACTCACTAGTGCAGTAAGCTTACTATATGTTCGAATCAGTTGGCCGGTTCGGGTTTGACCTGCCAGCAGGTAACCCAACTTTATATACTTGACTTTGCCAAGTTAAATTTACCGTAACTCGGTGTCAGTGGGGAGCGATATAAGACGTGGATATGCAAATTTGACGCTGCACATTATCTCCGATTGTTCCAAACGACAGGGCGCAGCTTATATGGGTGTTTCAACCCAATGTGTTTTCGATTATTCCGCGGATGATTGAACTTGTTTGGTTGGTGTATTTGCCAAAAATCCAATTACCTGCACCTTCAACAATATGCAATTTCACGGTAGGGCGATGAATTATCAGATTCTTGATATTTTCTACCGGTATTAATCGATCTTCACTACCATGGATAAAATGAATTTCGGTTTCCTGCTTTATACGTTGAAAAGGTGACCAATCTTTTGCTGCTTGTGTTTTAAGATCCTGCACGATCGACAGTGGAGAATTTCGCAATCGGTGTTGCATGGCCTTGACTTGATTTTTGTCGGAAAAAAGTTCTTCTATAGTCTGATTATCAGCATCGCTGTTACTATTCGACTGCTGTACTACTTTTTTCAGTCTTTGCGGCTGATCAATGCTGTCGAGCATGGTAGAGACGGTTAACTCCAATGTTCCTTCATGTTTAGTTGCCAGATCGTGCAAATTTTTCTTGAACATAGAAGTGATATTTGATTCTACTGGGGATTTATAAGAGGCACCTAGCATGATTAGCTTGCCTACTTTTTCTGGATGCTTCTCGATATAGTTTATGGCGTACATGCACCCACTAAGCAAACTTAATACTGTTGCGTTGCTTTGTCCTGTTAATGAAACGGCTAGATCAATCCCTGAAATTGCGTGCTCAAAGTAGAGTTCTGCAGAAATTTTTGAGTCCGCTGGACCCAGTGCACCATGGCGTAAAGGACAGATGAGTCTAATTCTATTTTTATGAATATAATCTATCTCTTTCTCAGAAAAATTGATTATGCCTAAGTGGTGTATGCACACCACCGGCATACCTGCTGGGTCTCCTAGTTCTATTACTCGAAAACGATGTTTTGCTGACTCCTGAATGACACTGGCGCGAACGTAGCTTCCCATGTAGGTATCCACGTAGTGAAAAAACATTTCATCAGATTCAGCATTATCCGGTTTTCGTGAAATTTTTGAGGCAATTTCCAGAGTTAGATGTGTTATTAAAAAATTAGATAGAGCTTGTTGCTTGTTCAACAGTGTTTTTTGAAATACACTTTTGAGTTGTGATTTTTTCGTTTCGTACGAAACATTGTCAACTTCGGCGGCTTTTTTGAGCGTTACTCCAGATAAAGATTGGAGTAGTATTCTTCGTTCTGCATTGGTGATTTGCGCTTGTGGAAACAATTTTTTCAAAGTGACAGATATAAATTCAATACTGAACAAGAGTAGTTTTCCGGTTTTACTAAACGGATGATCTTCAAGCTTTAGAATGACTAGGTTTTCGTCTATAAAGCCCCACGGATCAGTGGAGTCGGTAGCGCTAAGATGTTGTTCGACTAAGTTGGAAACGTGTGCTGCAATACTCGGAAGTTGTACTGAAGGTTTCTTTCGAAGGTCATAAACCAGTACGGTCGACCCATCGAACACTGTGTTTTCTTGCACGGTTTTTATATCGGGATGATTAAAGTCGAGTTCATCCACATCATGCAGAACGCCCAGAACTCTCCTGACTAATTGAAGATCATGCCTTTCCATCAAATTTGCTCGACAATGTGCATTTCTATTTTTGTATCTACAGGGCCTGAGTCTGCATCGGCAATTTGCCAGTCCTACAGATACTTATTGGTAATAAGATGTTGTACCGTTGGACAGTTGGAAATATACTCCATTGTATGTTGGGACGCGAATGTTCATTTTCCCTGTGCTTTGTTCAAAACACCAGCACAAACTGTATCAAAGCTGCAATAGCTTGACTTTGCGCATTCTTGTTGTAGGAGATTTATAAGTGAACCGAGTACGAAAGTTAAGTTATTTATTTGGAGCGCTGTTTGTTCTGCTTCAGATTCAAGGTTGTACACACATCAAGAACTTAAACAAACCGGCGAACTGTGGTCACAAAGGCGGTTACGACTGCATGAAGGAGCTACCTGAAAATAGTTTGGCATTGCTGGAGCATCTTGAGGTACAGCAACGGCATCCGAGATTTAAGTATCTTGAGTTTGATGTCAGAGAAACCAAAGACGAAAAGCTCGTTGTTTTTCATGATGCAACCATTCGCAGAATGTTGCCTGACAAAGGGTATAACAAAGCGGTCTACAAGACACTTCGATCGTCTGATTACAATGGCAAGCCCAATGAACTGAGCAAAAAACCATCCTTCTTTTGGCGAGTTTCAGATCTTACGCTAGAGCAAATACAATCCTTATCTCTTGAAGGTAGGTTGCCTCAACCTGCCAAGCCTAAGCGTTTTCAAGTACCAACACTGAAAAAATACATTCGTAAGTTTTCCAAAAATGTCACTAAGCCTGTCGTATTTGAAATTAAAAAATTAAACACCACAAAAGGTAGAAAAGATTTCAAGCAAGCGGTCATCGATTATACTAATTCGATCGGTGGCAATAGGCCAAGCGGTACTCGTTACAACAGTTTTCCATACCAGCAAGTGTCAATTATTAATTTAACTAGCCTTCAAAACAATTTTGAAAAAATACAGCCGGTTTGCGAGGAGTTTAAGACTCATAGTGTAAATATTTACCGAGGTTGGACGCATGATTCTTTATGCGACTTTTTTTATGTAAACGCGAAGAAATATACACACTTTAGGCTATTAAGAGCTAACGTAGAAAATATTCTTAAGCGAGTGGCTGTAAAACATCCTATTAGGCAAATTGAATCCGAACTGGATCCTGCTAACTACCACGAACCTCGATTGGTCCATTATGAGCCCAGTTCAAAAGTTAGCGCTGCTCGTTTTGTGTACAGCCCGATAGAACAGGCTGACGCAGTGCTGAAACGTTTGAATGCCATCAACTCCGATAAACTAATCGTTTTTGTGCATGGCCGTGGTCAACACCCAGAGAAGGGTGAGGAAATGGCGGCCGAGCTTGCATCTGAGCATAAAGCTGGAGTGTTGATGTTTAATTGGGATTCCTGGATTTGTAAATCCTACTGCGAAGAAACTATCAAAGATTTTTCGAGTAAATACCCACTGGGAAATGCAATTGCTGCAGCGCCAGAGTTAGTTAAACTGATGCAATCGCTTCATGGTTTGAAAGAAAATAACTCGAAAATCAAGATTTCAATGCTGGTACACAGCATGGGGAATATTGTATTCAAGGAGATGATGGAAGACTATGCATTTCGAATTCCTAGAGATGATGTATTTATCGATAACCTAATATTGAATTCTGCGGATGTTGACGGAATTAACCACCAGTACTGGCTGGATAATATTTTATTTGTCGAAGATTTATTTGTCACTATGACTAGTGATGATTTCGCACTCGGTGCAGTCGAATTAATGTTGTTTAGGCCAAGACTAGGCCAAGGGGTTGTGACTGAGGAAGACTCGAAGGACTCAAAGAAATTAGAAGACTCAGAGACGTTGGCTGCAAATGCCCACTATATAGATTTTAGTAATGTTGGCTCATCGCATCGGAAATTTGGTGAGCATAAATTCCGAAAATTCTTTAAATCGGCCTTTGGCGAGGCAAGTTGGATGAATTGCCAAAAAGGTTTGTCAGTACCTATGAAAGACTTTGACTACAACTGCGTTGAAATGCCGAATAATTGAAATTGATCAATTCGAGAAAATAGAATTAACGGGGATTTGGGTTAAGAATACATAATGTCGATGGTCTAATCTATGTTGGGTCCACCGGCTTTAAAACCTCTGTTAAGTATGTGATGAGCAACAACGAAAGACCATTCTGTTGCAGTGCTATTTCTTAAATTCAGCTCGAGATATGGATGACAATAGAAACGTCTTTTCAACCCCATTCAACCCCATTCTAACCAAAGTGATGTGATGGACGCTCCCATTTACGGCGTCAATGCGCCAGAATGAAATTTCAAGATAATCATTCACAAAAGGAGCGTCCAGATGAAGTGTAAAATAGTCGGTATCGATATTGCAAAAAATGTCTTTCAAGTCTGCCAGCTTGGTGAAGATAACAAGGTTATTTCAAACAAGAAAATACCTCGTGCAAAGCTACTAGATGCCTTGCGACAGTTGCCGGAATCAACACTGGTTGCCATGGAAGCCTGTGGTACTGCTCACCATTGGGCACGACAGCTTCAAGAGATGGGACTGGAAGTTAGGCTGCTCCCAGCCCAGCACGTAAAGGCTTTCACTGGCCGCCAGAAAAATGATGCCATTGATGCGCTGGGTATTTGCGAGGCGGCATTTAGTCCAAGAATACACTTTGTTCCTGTTAAAACGCTAGAGCAGCAAGACATCAAAGCGTTACGTTGTGCGCGTCAACAGTGGGTTGATCATAGGACCGCTCTGGGTAATCAGATTAGAGGTCTTAGCGCAGAGTACGGTGTTATTTTCCCGCGTTCACTTGCCCAGCTTCGACGTCAATTACCTTTGGCTGTGGAGGATCAGAGAAACGGTTTGAGTAGCATCATGAGAGAGCGATTGCGCGAAGCTTATCAAGAGCTGTGCGACTACGACACGAAGATTGCAAGAGTCGATCGCCAGTTGCATACGCTATGTCGCGAAAATGCTAGCTACCAAAGGCTAATGGAAATACCTGGCATTGGCCCGATTATTAGTGCCGCCCTGATAAGCGAGCTTGGTGATGGAAGCCAATTTAGCAATGGTCGAGAAATGTCTGCCTGGTGCGGGTTGGTTCCTCGTCAGCATAGTTCGGGTGATCGCACGGTATCGCTGGGCATCACGAAAAATGGCAATAAACACTTGCGGACCTTGTTGATACACGGAGCGAGGTCGGTCGTGTTCTGTCGCAAGACGGAAGGTGACGCCCTTAGTCGTTGGGTAAGTCGGCTAGTTGAGCGGCGAGGAAAACACAAAGCCATCGTAGCGCTGGCCAATAAGCTAGCCAGAATTTGCTGGGCGGTTATCCGCTCCGAGCAGAGCTATAAACACAACAGAGCGTTTGCATAACGATGAAGATGACAATGAATCAAGTTCTTGATGAGTAGATACATTGCTCGTTAAAGGTTGATGGAAAAACAGTAAGCAGATAACGGATTATGTTGCCCCTGAGTTTGCGATCACAGATGAAATAACGGTCAAACCGACTTCACAAGAGCCTGAAAGTGAACAGGGTCTGTAAAGACCGACAAAGTGAAAAGGTGGTGAAGTGCGGATCTCATCTTGGCGCGGAGATATCACGATCTCCACTAAGACGCCGGATATATGTTAGCCGACCGCTCCTTTCAACTGGGTTGCAAATACGGGAGCGTCCATATATGTTCTATTATACAACGCGAAGCTCTACTCGGAATTGTTGCAAAAGTAAAACATAGCATTTTTATCCTATCTCGCTCTTCAACGTCTATAAATTGAGAGTTAGTGAGCTCATCCTCCCGTGCCGAAGCATTGAAGAAAGAAAACACCTGTCACATAGACAGCCATTCCTTCTAGTTAAGCTAATGATAAAACACAATTTCACCTGTTCGGGGGGTGAAACAGTATCTGTATTGCTTAGTATGGTTTAACTATCCATTTCGCCGACATGACCTCTGTGAAAAATACTTCTGATTACGCATTTATTTCAAATGATGTGTGATTTGAGTATTAAAGTAGAAATTGGCGAGTCCGTTATTTATTTGGTCTCTTAGTGGATTAAGACAGTACACAACCTGTAATTGTATTTGTAAAACTGAGTCTAACTGAGTCTAACTGAGTCTAATTGAGTCGGAATTCACTTGCTTCTAGGCTGAACTAGGTACGGTTAAAAATAAGAACCTGAGGTTAGTCCGCTTATCAGGTTACTACAACATAGTTTTAAGTATTTTAGTATTTTAGGAGCTGTATCAAGTGAGATATTTTAGTGCGTTATTGATTGCCTCGATGTTGATGGTATCAAGTTCTATATATGCCAGTACCGATATTTCAGATGCGACGAATTCGCAAAAATTAGCTACACAGGCGAAGAACGTAAATGGTAATACCGTGGTGGATTCGGAAGAATTGAAAAAAAGTGCTGCACAAACTGATGCTAAAAAGCAAATGCCGACAAAAGAAACTGAACCAAAAAAAGAGAATGTAAAACAGAACGATGGCTCAAAGGAGTTTGCAGGTTTGAGGTTTGGTGTTGGTCTGTCGTTAACACAAGATAGTGGCACTCGGCAAAGGGTGGAAACCGCTGAGTTAGTAAATGGTGTAGTACGGATTACCAATGAAAACGACGCGTTAGCGAGGATTATGCTGGAATCACATTATTTTTTCACGCCAGAGTTTAATTTTGGTATTAACACGCAGAACTCCGTTTTTGGCGTGAAGGCGGGGAGTTGGGGTTGGGGGCCGTTTGTAGCAGTGCAACCAGGCTCAAAAGAGATTATAGAGGCAATCGGATTCGGTTTCATGCTTGGTTTTAAGCGAAATAACGAAAATGCTGACCCTGGTAGTAGTTGGAATTTTGGTTTAGGTTATGTCGTAGACCCTAACGTACAAGTTTTGGGTGATGGCCTAACTGCTAATGCAGAATTGCCCGAAGGTGAGGATGCGATTCGATTTAAAGAGGTGTCTCAATCCGGCTTATTGGTATTGATTTCGTTTAGTTTTTAGTAAAGGCAACATACTAGATGAAGTGGCATCACGTTTGTTTACTTGTTTACTTGGTTGCTAGTTGGCGTAATTTTGGGTGTGTTGATTCAGAGGTTGAGCAATCACCAATAGTTTCGGTACACTTGAATAATTGGTGAGTGCTTTAGAGCAGTCTCACCGATTATCTGCAGTACATTACGAACTTTTTAGGAAAAGTGGTTTAATACTGTCGGCCAACTGAAGATACTTTGCCGACTTACTCTAGTTTACTATGATTGGGCTATGCAAATTCTTAAATGCTTCGTTTTATCTCTGACGCTTTCGGCATGTGCATCTAGTACGAACTCGATCGATCCATATCACCCGTCTAGTAAATCAGTAGAAGTGGATAGCTCCAGATTTATCAGGCACCGATCATTCCCCAAAATAAACGAATCTAGACCCTTACTATTTATTGCAGACAATCAATTCCATAATATCCATACAGATGCTAGCGTTTTTGGGATGAGAATCTCTGATATTGTAAGTCGAGTGGCTATTCGGCCAGCGGCGCTCAATCTGTATTCACCAAACTTGCTCGAATTTATTCTTAGGAAAAATAAAGATCACAATGTAATTCATCTCGGTGATGCGTTAAATGTGGGCTGTAGAAATGAATGGGATCAGTTCACAGAAGTGATGAGCCAATCTGTAAATAATAATTGGATTATGACACCCGGAAACCATGATTTTTATTTTTATGGCATTACGAGTGGTGGTTGGTGGCACGATATATTTCGTTCGAGTTGGGAGGATGGTTGTGTGACGCATCTAGATACAGAAGCGAGAACTAAAAAACCAAAACAATTGAACGAAGCTGCAGAGACTGGAAAAAAATCGCAGGATGCCAATAACAATGTACTCACTAAACATCAATTCCTAGATCAATACCTACGACACCTGAGGACATCTAATATTATCAATGTTCCGTCTACCCCGACAATGAAAATTAAAGGCATGTTAGGCGCTGACGTCGATATTACCACTGCGGTAAACACCGACGGTTTCTACAGGAAAGTGGTAGTACACAAATATACAAATTTGAGAAAGCATCGATCTTTTATCACGCAATTTGTGAATTTATCAACAGATGAAAAATCTCCAACAGTCGGTGTGTTGGTTGATACCACCAACTATTACTTTGAGCCTACCAATATCAGAGGTGCATTTGGGTTGTTAAGCCACAATGCTGGATTGTAAGCGCTCCCAAATCCACGTAGTTCCATTATCCTTGATCTCGCGCGAGACTGGGCTCTTCTCCAATAGAGCAAGAACCTATGTCAGCAAAGCAAGCCCCAACCAAACG
>Ga0209831_1001911_pt1 | contig 18630 bp, 16 predicted proteins | sample Maine_Asex4_meta_FD_187451 | JGI IMG/M metagenome (GOLD analysis project Ga0209831, IMG submission 187451) | Marine algal microbial communities from Maine, USA - Maine_Asex4_metaG (SPAdes) (version 2) | ecosystem: Host-associated > Algae > Red algae > Unclassified | place: Maine, USA | collected...
AAATGGTTTAGACGCTTTTGAGAATCGCACGATGACCAACCCACCACGCGGACCGCGATGGGATTCTCGGCGCTACCTACACCACTTGGCGGGACTCACCCTATGTCTGTTTTATCGTCGACGCGTTCTCCCGCAAGATCGTGGGCTGGCGAGTCGCTGGGCACATGCGCACCGACATGGTGCTCGACGCACTCGAGATGGCTCGTTGGTCACGTGGCACGATTCTTGAGGGACTGGTCGCTCATTCCGATGCCGGGTCGCAATACACCAGTATCCGCTACGGCGAACGACTCGATGAGATCGGCGCGGTGCCATCAATCGGCTCGGCCGGCGATTCCTATGACAATGCGCTGGCCGAGGCCACCAACAGCCTCTACAAAGCCGAGCTGATCCGAGGACCCGAACACGAAGGCCGATGGCGCACCATCGAAGACGTCGAACTCGCCACCCTCAGCTGGGTCCACTGGTTCAACACCGACTGGATCCACAGCTACCTCGACGACCTCAGCCCAGACGAGTTCGAAACAGCCCACTACGCTGCACAACAGACCAACCAACACCAGGTTGGAATCCACCAACCAGAGCCACGCCAAACCCAGGGCGCTTCAACAGCGGTCATGAAGCTTGGTTGCACGAATCATGGGCATCGAAGAGGCTGAAGTCCTGATCACCTTCGATCCAAGTTAACGGAGGGAATTTACTGCGAATGGACCGATCTCGTCGGACGGTACACGTTCAGAAACCAGGCCCACGCGCGATGACACGCCAATCCACCAGGACACGACCACTAGCGCTGCAATAAACGGCTCGGCATACCTGTCGGCAAACGGAGCCAGCGCAGAAACGCCCACCAACAAACCTGCTGGCAGCACAAATCGCGAATCTCTCAGCGCCAATCGCTGCGCAGCCGACAAACCGAATCCCAGCAGAAACGAAGCGATCACCGCACCTGCTGCGCCAAAGTCGCGAAAATACGGCTCCAAGAATGTGTAAACGTTGAACCGCATAGGAACGTTGGTTGTTGGCGAAACCTGTGAAGGCATTTCCACAACGGGAACAAGAGTCCAGACCGGACGAAGCGATCGCGAACCAGCCACGTAAGAACCGCCCTCAGCCGGTTGAACTTCCGCAGTGTCGAGCTGTCCAGTCACAAGTCGATCGAATGCAGGAAGACCGCCAGAAAAGTAGATCGCCAATCCAGCATAAGGCGAGTCAACAAGCGGGCCGCTCAAATGGGCAGAAATAGCCGGGTTGCTTTGACCGTCTTTGTTCAACGCTACGGCCACCACTTGAAATCCCAAGAGTCCGATTAAAAAGAGCGCAACCATCTGACGATTTCGGGATTGTCGATCAGCGGTTGACTTCGGCCGGGTAGCTACTAGGCCGGTTCCAACAAGCCACAAAATCGTGGTCATCAACAAGGATCGCCCCAAAGTCACCAAGAGCAACGGCATGAGCACTGCACCTGCTGCCGCCCGTAATCGCAGCGACGGGCGAAGTGGCCATAAGGAGGTGTTCTTCATCAATGCCACCACGACTAGCGGTCCCAACAGCAGACCGGCGCTGGCTGCGTTCACCTGCGAAGACAAATTGCCGTTGGAGAGTTCTCTGCGCAACAATTCTGGGTTCGAAAAGAAGACTGTTGGGCCAAGGGCCCTCACTATTATCCCGAACCACACGGCCCAGCCTAAAATGAACAGAACAAACAGCAAGGCCCATCGCCCGAATCGCACTCCAACACCTGCGTTACCAGGCGTCGCCAGCATTGCTCCCACAGGCTTCGTCATTCGTTTGTGCAACCATAAACCCGCGTTGGCCGCGCCGACCGCAGCCACTATCACGACCAGGGTGTAGTCAGACATGCGGTTGTAGCGGATCCACCCTGAAAAATAGATCGTGAATGCCACAATCCAACTCGCATTGAACAAGACTAGGCAATTTCGCGAGCCGGCCTTCTCAGACGCATGGCTAGAGATGAGATGAGCTATGCCGATAGCACCTAAGACCACAAAGGCGCCAAGGGGGTCAACCACGTCCACACCCTACATGGTGGCGTCCCATCATCGGTGTAATACGGAGCCTGGCGTAGGTTCCTTCAAGAGCTACCAACTCAGAAGGAAACCCTCGCCATGCCAAAGCAAGTATCGCCCGTCGACGCCGTCCGCGTCGAGATAGGCGCCGTGTTCGGGTCGGGTCGCCCGATCGAGGAGTGCCTTGCGCCTTGTTCTCCAGCAAGTTCTGGAGGACGAGGTCACGACCTGGCTCGGCCGCGACTGGAACAGCCGCCGCGATGGTCGCCGTGAAGGTCAACGTAACGGCCACAGCGATCTGACAATTAAGACCACCGCTGGTCCGGTCGAGCTGAAACGCCCGAAGCTTCGCAACACCACCGAGAAGTTCGCCTCGACGCTGCTCGGCAAAGGCGTGGTTCGTTCGGCGCCGTTGGAGGCGCTGGTCATCTCGGCTTGGGTGCGGGTCTTATCGGATCGGGATATCGAAGCCCTCCTCGCTGAAGCGCTTGGCCCGGAGGCTGCGCTATCGAAGTCGACTGCGTCACGGATCTGTCAGCGCCTGCGTGAGGACTTCGAAGCGTTCCGCACCCGCGACCTCACCGGTCTGGAGATCGACTACCTGTTCTTGGATGGCAGTCATTTCAAGATGCATGACGGCACTCGGGCCGAACCCGTCATGGTCGCCTACGCCATCACCACCGTCGGCCAACCCGTGCTGGTCGCTGTTGAGCCAGCATCGGCCGAATCAACTGATGCCTGGGCCGATTTCTTGAACGGTCTCACCAACCGCGGGCTCAAGGTGCCGTTGTTGACGATCACCGACGGCGCCAAAGACCTGATCAACGCAGTCGACACCAGCTTGCACGGCTCGCTGCGACAACGCTGTCTGATCCATCGCTGCCGCAACGTGCTGGCCAAGATCCCCACCGCACACCAGCCTGCGGTCAAGGGCGAGTTCTGGGCCATCTTCGACGACATCACCAAACCTGCGGGCCAGGCTGCGGTCGATCAAGCCCAAGCCCGCATCGACGCGTTCGCCGACAAGCATCGTCAAGCGTTCCCCGCGGCGGTCACTTGTATCGAAGACGACCGGCTCGCGTTGACATCGTTCCTGCGGTTCCCGCCCGAACACTGGAAACGGATCAGTCACACCAACCTGATCGAACGCACTTTCGGCGAGACCCGTCGACGCGTCAAAGTCATCGGCCGAATGCCCGGCCAAGCCTCCTGCCTAAGCCTTGTTTGGGCCGTGCTCGACCGCGCATCGGCCGGCTGGCGCGGCCTGCGCTACACGCCCGCCATCAGCCGACAACTCGCCGAGATCCGCCACCAACTCGACCGACCAACCACCAAAGAGAACCCCGCCACCGACACCATCACACCCGCCGCCTAAACTCACCCACAGGAACCAACGCCCAGGACCGAGTTACACCAAACCCGAGACGCCACCCTTCGGAGGTCAATGCGAGTGCTGCGCCCCAACGCTAGGGGGCTGACGATCCGTGTTAATCGTGCGCTGCAGGCAGGATCTAGCCGAATAGTGAGTGGTCAAATCATCAGTGTCGATCGACCAGCAAGCACTGAAGCCCTTATGTTCGGCCGCCGTTGCTGCTCGCCGGTCCATCTTCGGATGGTATACAGACCGGGCCTCTTCATCTGACTACCAACCGTTCCAACTGTCGCTAGGATATTTTGCGTCAGTCAACGTCAAGAGAGCCAAAAGTGCACGTGAGTTTGAGCGCCCGTATCAGAGATCGGAAGGCGGTAGTCGGTGTTGTTGGCCTTGGCTATGTTGGTCTTCCGCTCGCTCACGGATTCTCGCACGCTGGGTTCCCGGTGATCGGATTTGACGTAGACCAAAAAAAGATTGACCACCTATTCGCAGGCGAGGCGTATCTTGATCACCTCGCTGTCTCGATGTTCGAACATCTACACCAAGACGCACAGTTCTCAGCCACGGTGGACATGAGTCGCCTTGGGGAATGCGACGTGGTTCTTGTCGCCGTTCCGACTCCGCTAGGGGTCCATCAAGAGCCTGATCTCAGCTATGTTGACAACACCGCTGCCCTGATCGGGAAGTCCTTACGAGCAGGTCAGCTGCTCGTTCTCGAGTCAACAACCTTTCCGGGAACCACTCGTCAGAACTTTCGCCACGGAATTCTGAGCAACGCCGACGGCGACTTCGTCGTAGGCGAGAACGTATTCATTGCGTATTCTCCAGAACGTGAGGACCCCGGCCGTGACCTGGCTACAACCTCCGTCCCAAAGCTCGTCGGCGGGCTAGATCCGACTTCAACCGAACTTGCGGTCCAGGTCTACGAAGCTGCATTCGAAAAGGTCATCAGCGTTCAAAGTGCTGAGGTCGCGGAAGCGGCGAAGCTTCTCGAGAACATCTTCCGCGCAGTCAACATCGCGTTGGTGAATGAGATGAAAGTAGTTTTGCAAGCCATGGACATTGATGTTTGGGACGTCGTCAACGCTGCCGCAACGAAACCGTACGGGTTCATGCCCTTCTACCCCGGTCCAGGTCTGGGTGGACACTGCATTCCTATCGATCCCTTCTACATGACATGGAAGGCAAAGGAAGTCGGCGAACAGGTGCAGTTCATAGAGCTAGCTGGCCTCATCAATCGGAAGATGCCGCGCTACGTAGTCGATAGGCTAACTTCAGCTCTGAACGAGCGCGGCAAGGCAATGTCTACTTCTCGCATACTCGTGATCGGGCTCGCCTATAAGGCGGGGGTTGGCGATACACGCGAGTCCCCAACCTATGACCTCATTGAGCTGATTCAAGATCGCGGCGGCGCAGCAGAGTTCCATGATGATCTGGCACCACGGACTATCCCAGGGCGTAGATTCGACCTAGAAATCGAGAGCACCGCGCTGACCGCCGAAAGTATCGCTAGCTTCGATGCAGTGATTATATCGACGGCTCAAGAGGGTGTGTCCTGGGAGTTGTTAGCGGAACATGCGCAATTGATCGTTGACACTCGTAATGCGATGGCTCAGTTCGCAGCACAGCTCGGCGACCGCCTAGTGAGGGCTTAAGCCTCATTCAGCTATCTTTCGTTGTAGACCGAAACAAGATCGGCCCACACCACCTCGCGAGAAAATCGCTCTTCCACGAAGGCACGCGCTTCGGATCCCATTTTTTCCAGCATCGCGGAGTCGTTCAGCACCGTGCTAGCGGCATCAGTCAGAGCTGTGGTGTCTGAGACCGGGACTAGTAAGCCCGTCTTACCCTCATCCACTGCGTCGACGGTGCCAGTGGCTCGGTAGCCAACGACTGGGAGCCCGGCCAATTGTGCTTCGAGAACCACGTTAGGGAGTCCCTCTCGGTACGAGGGAAACGCAAGTAGGTCCATTGCTGCATACGCTTGTGCTGGGTTCTCGACCCAACCCGCCATAATGACATGATCACTGGACTCAAGCTGCTGCCGAGTCGAAGATGGGACCGGGTCGCCGTCTTCAAAGCCACCAACTGCGAGCAGCACGACCGCTGGGTGACGCTCAACCAAGTCAGGCAAGATCTGAGCGAGATCAACGATGCCTTTGTCCTTCGTAAGACGCCCGACAAAGCCAACAACGAGAGCATCCGGAGGAATCCCTAGCTTCGTTCTAGCGGCGCGCTTGCTCTCATCAACTGCGACGAGAACCGAGGTGTCAATTCCGTTCCCCGACCCGCCGGCAAGCACTCGACAACGGTCTCTCGATACCAGCCCATCGGCGACCGCAACGTCTATCAGACTGGCGCCGTTCATTATTATGTGCGTCGCAGAGCGGCAGATCAGTTTTTCAAGCGCAATCAACAGTCGGCGCCCTACTCCCGTTGACGTTTCGTACCGCAACCCGCGCACTACGTAGACTCGTTGCGGAACGCGACAAATCCAGGCCGAAAAAGCACCTATGAGTGCTGCCTTAGGCGTTGAAAAGTTGACGATGGAAGGACGTTCCTTCCGCACCAACTGGATCGCTCTAAACAACGACTTCAGGTCATTGATCAGTGCTATCTCGCGAGCGAAACCAATATCAACGACTCTTGCCGCCTCGTCGAAATCCAAAGTCAGATGACCAACATCACTTCCGACCTCAACCCCCACTCCAACTACGACCTCAAATCCTTGGCTTGCGACGTAGTCGAGTTGACCTCGAAGGAGTCTCGAACTCAGCGAAGATGTGATGAAATACAAGACCTTCCCGTTCGAGGGCCCGACCGTCATCCTAAGAACTTTTCCATTGTCGCTTCGCCTTCCTGGCTGATCCCATCGCGACGGACTACGGCCAGCGCGGTTCTGGCGAGGATCTTGACATCCAATACAAGCGAGGCGGTGTCGACGTAGTGAACGTCGATGGCAAATCGTTCTTCCCACGAAATTGCATTGCGTCCAGACACCTGTGCCAGGCCGGTCAAACCCGGCCTGACTTCATGGCGACGCATCTGCTCCGGGGTGTAACGCTTGAGATACTCAACCAGCAACGGACGCGGCCCAACGAAACTCATGTCACCTTTGAGAATGTTCCACAGTTCTGGCAACTCATCGAGACTCGTTGATCGCAATATCTGTCCGAGCCAGGTCAGTCGATCAACATCTGGAAGTAAGGCGCCAGCGGCATCTGTAGCGCTAGTCATCGTGCGAAACTTATACATGGTGAATAGTTCTCCGTTGCGGCCAGGACGCACCTGGCTGAAGACCACCGGTTGGCCGTGTGTGATCCGCACTGCGACCCAAATGAGTATTAGCAATGGAGCAGTCAAAAATAACAGGCATGCGGCAAGAGTGAAATCGAATGTTCGCTTAGTCACGGCGGACTCCTGCCAGTACGTGTTGCTCAGCCTTCACGAAACCACTCAAGTGTTTTCTCAAGTCCTTGAGCGACGTTGAGCTGTGGGCGATAGCCGGTCCGCTCACAGAGCTTCGAGATGTCCGCAAGCGAATCCTTGATGTCTCCAGGGCGCGTCGCAACGTGGTTCCGACCAACAGGCGACCCAACGAGAGCATCGAGTTCATTCAAGATCTGAAGCAACGACACGCTCTGACCGCATGCGAGATGGAACGTTTGCCCGGCTAGCTCTTTGTTCTCCATGTCTGAGAGGAGCATCAGCCCATCAATTGCATTCCCCACGTACGTAAAGTCGCGGCTCTGCAGACCGTCCCCGTGTATCTCAGCCCGATCACCGCGTAAAGCTGCGTCGATAAACTTTGGTATCACGGCGGCATATACATGATCCGCCGCCTGACGCGGGCCGAAGACATTGAAGAAACGAACGACGACGACGTCTAGTCCGTAAAACTCTCCGAACTGTCGGCAGTAATCTTCGCCCGTTCTCTTCGTTGTCGCATATGGCGAGAGTGGACTTCCTGTCATGTCTTCCGTCTTTGGTAGTTCCCTGTTCGATCCAAAGACGCTGCTGCTCGAAGAAAAAATGACACGCCCTACACCATTATCTCGCGCTGCGAGCAGGACATTCAAGGTTCCGGTGGCATTCACATCGTGAGTCGTTCCCGGATCGGCAACGCTGCGCGGAACACTCCCAAGTGCGCCCAGGTGCAGCACGACATCACCTCCAGCAAACGCAGCATGCAACGCATCTAGGTCACGGAGATCTGCCTTGATGAACTCAATCTTGTTCGCTACATGCGCAATGTTGTCTAGCGAACCGGTCGAAAGGTCGTCGAAGACGCTCACCTCGTACCCGGCAGCAAGATAAGCATCGACCGCGTGACTGCCGATAAACCCAGCACCACCAGTAACCACTACTCTTTTCATATTGCGAAACGTCCCTTTGTTTCCTTACTCGTCACTACGAGCAAATCGGGCGCAAGCACCAACTCATGGCCCAGCAACAGACCGTCGATTTCTCTTAGAGCGAAGCAATCGTGTCAACGCACCTGTTGGCAACGAATGCGAACGCCTCCGACCACCAAGATTGTGCCTTTCACAGCAAAGACATTAGCCCTTTCAACTTCAGCGCTGGCGCAACTAGTACGCATTGATGTTGCAGCGACCAACCCGGGCACGTCAGCATAAGGGACCAGCCGTTGGAAACATCGAAGGTATCTCGAATCTGCGGCAGTGGATGAGGGTGTCCACGAAACCGGGGAAGCTCAAACCAGCGGAGGCTCAGTTTTGCGGATGAACAAACGCGCTAATGTCTTGCGTGCAGGCCATAATCGGTCCATGAATTCGCAGAGGCTATGTGTGAGATGAGGGTCATACTTGTGGGTGGTGGCGGACACGCAAGTGACGTCTTGGGTGTGTTTGAAGCGATAGCTCGCGCTAAGCAGAGCGAAATCAATGCAGTTATCGGGATAGTTGACGATGCTGAAGTTGAGCAGCATCGGTTTGCGGGTCGTGGCATTGGCAGAATTGGAGCCCTTGACAGCCTGGACAACCACGATGCAACGCACTACATCTTGGCCGTCGGCTTTAGTGAACAAAGACAAGTCGTCTGGGGCCGCGTGCAAAAGACTGTCCTCATGCCGGCATCTGTCGTTCATCCTCTCGCCGACGTCCCACCCGACTCCGTCATCGGCAAAGGTGCGGTTATCCTCTCGGGCGCGCGGTTGAGCCCGCTCGTCTCAGTTGGCCAACACGTCTATCTTTCCCATGGTTGCCTCATTGGTCATGACTGCCACATCGGCGACTTCGCCACAGTGCTCCCCGGCGCCGCCGTCAGCGGTGATACCGTCATCGGACGGGCGTGCACTGTCGGCAGTAACGCCACCATTCGAGAAGGCGTGACCCTAGGAGCAGGCTCGATGATTGGTGCTGGCGCTGTGGTAACTCGAGACGTCGCACCTGGGGAAACTGTAGTGGGAAACCCGGCTCGACCAATAGAGAAGCGCTAGGTTCCCGCGCGGACCACCGAAGTGTCTCACGCTACCAACCTACGGGTGCGTCGTTTTTACTGACGCCGAGTGCGCCAATCCGAGTCCAGCCGTGTTGAACGTGGAGCCGTTTCGGGTTACATCACGATCCTCAAAATCCTGCCACACTATTCATCGAGCGCCTAAGACCTGAGATCGAACTTCTTTTATGACGCGGCCGACTTCATGATCACTGAGTACAGAGCCCGAGGGCAAACAGATTCCCCGACCGAAAAGGGCGCTAGCCACGCCGTCGCCGCTGATGTACTCATTCTGCCCGAACACGGGCTGCATGTGCATCGGCTTCCACGCTGGTCGAGCCTGGACCCCCGCTGAGTGGAGTTGTTCACAAATGCCGATTGGGTCGCCCTCATCAATCAGAACCACAGTTAGCCAGTGGTTCGGGCGAGGAGTCGCCCCGTACGTGCAGAACTCGAGTTCCGGGAACGCAGCTCGATACGCGTTATGGATTTCCGTGCGTCGCTCAATTTTCGCTTCGATACCAGCGAGTTGGGCACGACCCAATGCCGCCAACAAGTTCGAGAGCCGATAATTAAAGCCTATGTCTGTGTGTTCGTAGTGCATGGATGGCTGACGAGCTTGTGTAGCGAGGTATCGAGCTCGGTCGACGGTGACCGGATCGGCCAGCAATGCCCCACCCGAGGAGGCTGTAATGATCTTGTTACCGTTGAAGCTCACTACAGCCGGCGTCTTCAGGTCCCCGACGCGACCAGTCGTGGACCTTGAGCCTAGAGATTCTGCTGCGTCTCGCACAAGGGGAACACCGTACTTTTCGCATACCTTAGAAATCCTCTCGTAGTCAGCACAGCTACCATATAGATCCACCGGCATCACCGCCGCTGGCAGACGATCTTGAGTAGCTCGCTTCTCAAAAAAGTCGTTGAGCAACCCTGCGTCGAGGCACCACGTTGCCCAGTCGCTGTCCATGAACACTGGAACCGCTCCGGCGTGCGCAACAGCGAACGCGCTCGCGGCGAAAGTAGCAGACTGAACTACGACCTCGTCCCCGGGCTTTACTCCGGCTGCGAGCAGTGCTAGGTGGAGCGCAGCAGTTCCACTTGACAAGGCAACACAAGCCCGCGCTCCCGTATAGATGGCGAGTTCGTCCTCGAAGGCGTCTAATTCGGCGCCAGCAGGTGCAATCCAGCCCGAGTCGAATGCGCGCAAAATTGCGTCACGTTCCTCAATTCCGACATCGGGCGGAGATAGGAGTATGGGTTTGATGCTGTCTGACACGTGAGTTCGATTTAGGACGAAGGAAGCAGTCGGTGGTTGTACGAAGTTGAATCGATCACACACCCAGTACTTGATGCGGCCTGAAGCAGTATAGGTGAAAGTTCAAAGGCTCCGTGATCCGTGCCTGCTCCGTCGTTACAGGACATTTTGGCCCGGTAGAGGTCGTGGAAGAGAATCCTGCGGACCTCTTGGTGAAGCGGTAGACGCTCTGGCGCGCACGAATAGCAGGCTGGTGTACGTGATCCACATTTGTAAAACTCAAGCGGTCATGAGCGCACCACCGTCGACGTTGAATGACTGGCCCGTAATATTTGCTGCCGACGCTGAACACAAAAAGGCCACCATCCCTGCAATATCGTCCGGCGTGCTTCGACGGCCGGTGGGGAGCTTGGCGTCACGGTCGCTCAGCAGGTTCGCGAGTGGAACGCCCTGCCGAGCAGCATGGTGCCCGAAAACAGCCTGATGGAGTTCTGTTATCGTCTCGCCAGGGCAAACCGAATTCACATCTATTGAGTGAGCCCCTAGCGCCACCGCCGCCGACTTGCTCACAGAAATAATCGCCGCCTTGCTCGCACCATAGTGAGCAAAGAATTCGGGCTGCTTTCCCGAAATCGATGCGATATTGACAATACGTCCACCACTGCCTTGAGCCACCATGTGGCGGGCCCCCGCCTGCATTGCAAAAAACGTGCCTCGTGCGTTTACGTTGAAGATCGCATCCCAGTCCTCGGGAGCGATGTCGAGCAGACCCTGCAAACGGATGATCCCGGCATTGTTCACCATGATTTCTAACGATCCCATCGCATTGACGGTCGTCGCAATCATCGACTGAATACTCTCCAAGTCTGCTATGTCAACTTGCACAGCTATAGCCGCATTGGTGAATGGTGCAAGCAACTCGGCTGTCTCGTGAGCGGCTGCAATGTCTACGTCTGCGCATACAACCCTCGCGCCCGCAGCCGCAAACCTGGCTGCGACGGCTCTTCCAATCCCGCGTCCGGCGCCCGTGATGATCGCCACTTGGCCGTCTAGGTCAAGTGATCCGGTCTGAGTCAATTCCATGGCCTCAGACATTAGCGTTATGCGGCACGAGGACGAGGTCCCTAATCGTTACGTGCGCAGGCTGCGACAGCATGAACTCGACTGCTGCTGCGACGTCATCCGACTCGAGCGCTTCCTTGGCTGCGACAAGAGCCGCCGCATCGTCCGGGGAATAGCCCCAAAGGTCATTTGCCACTCGCCCGGGAGCGATCACACCAACTCGCACACCGTGCTGAGCAACTTGGCGGCGTAAAATATGGGAAAAAGCGTTGACCGCATGCTTGGTTGCGCCATAGACCGGCTCATTCCACCCCTCGACAAAGCCAGAAATTGACGACGTGACAATGATATCTCCACCACCGGCCATAGTCATTGCAGGAAGCACTGCCGAAGCACACTGAACCACTCCCCGCAGATTCGTGTCGATAGTCCTATCCCAGTCGTCGGAGTTTCCTCCAAGAATCTCACCACTGCTATAGATGCCTGCATTCGCTACGAGAATATCGATGCGGCCGAACCGGCTTAGCGTGAGCTCAACAAGCTGGGCCACTTCCTCGGAGCTTTGAACGTCCGTCCGACAAGAGTGAGCGGCATCGCCGATTCGACGCGCGAGCGCTTCGACTTTGTCCTCGGAGCGAGCAGCAAGCTGGAGCATGCAGCCTGCATTGGCTAGGCGCATCGCGGTGGCCTCCCCGATGCCCGAACTGGCGCCGGTAATCACTGCTACCTTCCCGCTTAGAGATTGCATAGCCTTACCTTAGAGCACCAGTGCGACGACCAGTGCGTGCGTCGTTGACTCGACGGAGCATGCACCGCTCGTGTCAATCCAATAGAGGATCGTGAGCCGATCGCCAGTTCGTCTTCAAGATAGGGATTAGTCAGAGAAGCCATTCAGATAGACGCCCCCGCGCGCTCTATGGAACGCTTGAGCTACATGCTGCAGATTCGCTTACGCAGTAGCTTGATCGCGTGTGAGCTAAGCGTGCTCGGTTATCGCCACATCAGCGCAGATGAAGAGCAGATCTCTGGCTATCTCGTTCGCTGCGCGCTTGTGAAGCGCTACAAGGCGCTCGGAGGTCGCCAATGGGACTAGCGCATCGGTGTGCCATATTCGAGGGTGCTTACCAGCAGTCATATCTTCGCCTTCGTGCCCGAGGACCTCGTGCAGCTTCTCGTTCTCACGAAGACCAGTGAAGATGATCTCAGCGTCGGACTTGTGGTGGCGAATCAAGCGTGTTGCCAGGTCGACGATTTTCATGGGTTCGCCCATGTCGAGCACCAAGGTTTCTCCCGTTTTGCCAATGGCGCCAGCTTGTAGCACCAAGCGTGAAGCCTCTGGGATCGACATGAAGTAGCGAGTTACGTCTGGGTGGGTCACCGTGACGGGACCGCCGGCAGCGATCTGAGCCTCGAAGGCAGGAAGAACACTGCCACGGCTGCCGATCACGTTGCCGAAGCGGACGCTGATGAACTCGCCCGGTTCATCTTTGCCGGTTTGCACGGTGAGCGCTTCGGCCAAACGCTTGGTGGTGCCGAGCACGCTCGTCGGGTTGGCTGCTTTGTCGGTGCTGACGTTGACGAAACGATCAACGCCGATGCTGGCGGCTGCCTCGATCACGTTCTTGGAGCCGAACACGTTTGTGAGCAGGCCTTCGCGTGGATGCGCCTCAAGCAGTGGAAGGTGCTTCAGCGCCGCGGCGTGGAAGACAATGGCGGGCCGATGTTGTTCAAATACCTCGAACACGCGGTCACGGTCGCGAATATCGGCCAGCACGATATTCTCGTCGTCGAGCAGACCATGGCCAGCCACCGAGATCTGCACCGATTGCAATGCCGTCTCGTCACGATCGAGCATGACTAAGCGTGACGGTTCATAGCGCAGAATCTGGCGGCAGAGTTCAGAGCCGATGGACCCGCCGGCACCGGTGACCAGCACCACTTGGCCACTGAGGTAATCGGAGACGCTTGCCTCATCGATTTCGACCTCGTCGCGACCGAGCAGGTCGGTGATCTCTAGCGGGCGTGCGGAATCGATGGTGGCCATCAAACCGAGCAGCTCGGTAGTCGATGGCAGAATCATCACTTCGAGATTTGCTTTGTGTGCCAGCTCGTCGAGCCGTGAAATCAGCGAGGGCTGCGCACTGGGGACGGCGATGAGCAGCATGTCAGCCCGTTCGGCCAAGCCCTGGATGGATTCGGAGGTGCCCATGACCCGCACGCCCTCGATGCTGCGATTTTGCTTGCGAGGATCGTCGTCGATCAGACCCACGGGCACATACCGAGAGCCGGGATCACTCATCATGGACTTGATGACCTGGGTGCCACCTTCGCCGGCGCCGAACACCAGCACACGGATGCGGCCAGCGGCATCGGGGCGAGTTTCGGCTCGACGCACGAGCCGCCAGATGACGCGAGATGCGACCATCAGACCGCCAGCGAGCGCCATACCCATGGCCACGATCGAGGTGGGAACCCGCGGTTCAAATGCTCCGAGGTTGACCACCATGGCCACCACGAGTGCAACCAACCAGCACATCGCGAGCACGACGACTTCGTCGAAACTGGCGACCCGGTAACGATTGCGGTATAGGTGGAACAACCAGCCACAGGCAAACAGCGACGCAGCGCCGGATCCTGCCACCCAGACGATCTCGGACCACGGCAGTTCGATCGAGCCGACTTCGTTGCGCAGCAACCCAGCGATGAGGAATGCAGGTAAGAACGCCAGCAGATCTGCCAGCATCACCGGTACCGGATAGTGCCCTCGAATGGCGTGCGCAAGAGCCTTGAGCGGCCGAGGAATCGTTCGTGCCGTCAACCTACTTCTCCAACAAGTTGTAGTTGATCGGTGTCATGAGAAAACTCAGAGCGCTGGGGGGAAGACACGATGTCCTCCCGAACTTTCGCGTGCGCCAGAGTGTATCCCCCCTGACTCTGCTGGCGCTACACCATCTGGTCCAAGGGTCCAAATATTGCGCTGATCTCAAACCTGAGTCAAAATCACCTTTCGTCGCTCGACCTACCGGAGGATCGGGACTCGGCACGGCACGGTCCTTCGGAACAATCGCCTTGGGCCAGCGTCTTACTACATTGCTTCTATGCGCACTCTCATTACCGGAGCCCAAGGCCAGCTCGGCAAAGACGTGGTCCTCCATTGCACTGAGGCTGGCGATGAGGTTCTCGGTCTGAGTCGAGCTGAACTGGATATCACCGATGCGGTAGCAGTCAGGGAAGCGGTCCATATTGCCGCACCCGACACCATCATTAACTGCGCAGCATGGACTGCTGTCGACGACTGTGAAGCCGACCCAGATCGGGCCAATCTGGTCAATGCAAATGGCGTTGGCTTCCTCGTCGACGCAGCGACAGCTGTCGGAGCACACCTTGTCCAGGTCTCCACCGATTACGTCTTTGACGGCACGAAGATCGGCGCCTACAGCGAAAGCGACCAAACAAACCCGCAGAGCGCCTATGGACTATCCAAACTCGCTGGTGAAAGCGCTGCCGGGCCTGACGCCTCCGTCGTGCGGACCTCATGGGTATGCAGCGCACATGGTGGGAACATGGTGGAAACGATCCTGCGGTTGGCTGGCAACCACCCTGAACTCAGTTTCGTTTCGGATCAGCGCGGCAATCCGACCTTCACCGCAGATTTGGCACCTGCACTCCGGGCCTTGGCAGTCGATCGCCATGCCGGCACGATTCACATCACCAATAGCGAGACCGTGTCGTGGTTTGAGTTTGCGCAGGCAGTTTTGGAAGCAACAGGCCAAGACCCCACACGAGTGAGCCCCATCGCTACATCGGAATTGATGCCACCTAGACCCGCACCTCGACCCGCGAATTCAGCTCTTTCAAACGACCTGTTCGCTTCTCTTGGCTACCAGCCGCTCCGTGACTTTCGCGAGGCGCTCGCCGAAATCGCCGTTGCTTACTCCTAACTCGTCGCTGCCCAGCTAGGTAAAAAGCTCAAGTGATGATTCTGAGAACAGGGGGGCAATCGCGTCCTTGTCAGAGAGACTTGCTGCGGCAACATCGATCGGCCAGTCGATAGCTATGGTCGGGTCGTTCCATGCAACGGAGCGATCCGAGGTTGTGTCGTGGTGCGACGTGACCTTGTACGCCACTCGACAATTGGTTGTAAGCGTGGCGAAAGCATGTCCGAACCCCTTGGGCACCAACAGCTGATTTCCGACTTCTGCGTCAAGCTCGACCCCGACCCAACGCCCGAACGTCGGTGAACTACGCCGAAGGTCCACAGCGACATCGAAGATCCGGCCAGCCACAGCACGAACTAACTTGTCCTGAGCGCGAGGGTCTACCTGGAAATGGATTCCTCGAACAGTCCCGGCAGACAACGACAGAGACTCATTGTCCTGCACCCACTCGAACGCAAGACCGGCATCAGCGAACGATCGGGAGTTCCAGGTTTCGCTGAACCATCCTCGTTGGTCGCTGAACCGGCGGGGGGTTATCTCAACGACGCCTGGAAGCTGGGTGTCAACCACCTTCACGTTGAGCTACCCAACCCGCGGCGATTGGTCTCACTGCGTAAGGGACCCCACCACCATTCGTTGTCCAAGTACCACTGAACAGTCTCATGCAAGCCACGTGCGAAGTTGCGGTCCGGCTCCCAGCCCAATTCCGTCGTGATTTTGCTCGAGTCAACGGCATACCGCAGGTCGTGGCCGGGGCGGTCCGTGACAAACTCGATCAGTTCGCGACGTGAATCGACACCATCGATCTCCGGTCCCAGCTCATCGACGAGATCGCAGATTGCTTCGACCACTTCTAGATTCGTGCGCTCTTCGTTGCCACCGATGTTGTACGTCTCGCCAACTCGGCCTCGCTCGACGACGGCGACCAAGGCTCGTGCATGGTCTTCGACGTGCAACCAGTCGCGAACGTTGTCGCCTCGGCCATAAACAGGAAGCGGCTCGCCAAACATGGAGCGGATCGTGACAAGCGGGATCAGCTTCTCAGGAAAGTGGAATGGCCCGTAGTTGTTGGAGCAGTTCGTCAACAACACGGGCAGGTCATAAGTTTCTCCCCATGCCCGCACCAGATGATCGCTCCCGGCCTTGCTCGCCGAGTAGGGCGAACGCGGGTCGTACGCGGAGCTTTCGGTGAACGCAGGGCTTGTCATCGACAATGAGCCGAAGACCTCGTCGGTGCTGATGTGGTGGAACCGTTCGACGTCGGCAGTGCGAGCTGCTTCGAGCAACGTATACGTGCCAACCAGGTTGGTGCGGATGAAGTCGCCCGGACCGTCGATCGATCGGTCGACATGCGACTCTGCCGCAAGATTCATCACTGCGTCAGGGTGGTGTGTGGCAAACAGAGCTGCGAGATGTTCCGCATCGCAGATGTCTGCTTGCTCGAAGTGATATCGATTGCTCCCGCTGGCCGCAGCCACAGAACCCTCGGTCGACGCGTAGGTAAGTCGATCGACATTCACAACATGGTGGTCCGTGTTCTCGATCAGGCACCGCACCACGGCGGAGCCGATGAAACCACGGCCACCCGTCACCAGAATCTTCATCGGGACTCCCCTGCCAGCGAGAGAAGATACTGGCCATAGCTGTTGGAGCGCATTGACTCGCCTGTCGATCGCAATGAGTCAACGCTGATCCAGTCTTGCTCGAACGCAATCTCTTCGAGACACGCTATTCGAGCGTTTTGGCGATGCTGGATAACCCGAACGAATTCCGATGCTTCGACCATCGAATCAAAGGTTCCGGTATCAAGCCATGCATGGCCTCGGTCAAGCCTCTCTACTGTGACTTCTGCTTCACGGAGATACCAGTCAATCACCGAAGTGATTTCGAGCTCGCCCCGACTAGATGCTTCGACGGTCTTCGCAGCTTCAACAACTCGATTGTCGAAGAAGTACAAACCAGTGACCGCCCAGCTGCTTCGCGGTGCCGTGGGCTTCTCTTCGATTGATACGGCGTTGCCGTTTGCGTCGAGTTCAACGATGCCGTAACGCTCAGGATCGTTGACGTGATAACCAAAAATCGTCGCACCGGTTGGTCGCTGCGCAGCACGAGCGACAAGCTTGGTAAGTCCCGCGCCATAGAACAGGTTGTCGCCGAGGACGAGTGCAGCGCTTTCGCCGTCAAGGAATTCTTCGCCGATCAGAAAGGCCTGGGCCAGACCGTCGGGTGAGGGCTGCGTCTCGTAGCTCAGATCGATTCCCCACTGCGATCCATCACCGAGTACTCGCTTGAATGCCTCGTTGTCGTGTGGCGTCGTGATGATGAGGATCTTGCGAAGACCCGCAAGCATCAGCACCGACAGCGGGTAATAGATCATCGGCTTGTCGTATACCGGTAGCAGCTGTTTCGATGTGCCGATTGTCAGCGGATGCAGACGTGAGCCGGTGCCGCCCGCGAGAATTATGCCTTTCACAGCGCAGACGGTAGTCCGAAGCCTCTCATAAAGGATGGTTTACGTGCACGACGGCTGCAGTATTGGCTCTCAACCCACTTTCTGCGGCCCCGCGCAAGTTGAATCTTGTGCCCGATGCAAGAACGACATGCGAGGATCTGACAGCCCCCGGCGGTCAGGTAAGGCATCCACAAATATGGCCACAACGACCTGAACATCCCGAAACGAAAACCACACGGTGTCGACCAGCCCAAGCAACCCATCGGACTCGGACTCAAATGGGTCGTCGAAGCCACAAACTCATGGTGGTCCAACTACGGCCAACTCCGCCGATCAACCGACCGCAAACCCGCCACCGCCACGCAGCCATTAAGCTCGCCACCACCGTCTTGATCCTCGGCCGACTCCTCAACTACCAAACCCAATAGAGCCCCGACTCCCTCCCTATCCGCTAGGCCCCTGAGCTGATTACGAGGCGATCGATGAGCGATCTGTTGGCACCGAATCAGTACCAGTGCCGGGCCGCCCAGCACTCTTCACTCCATTAAGATCAACGACCGCTAGCAGCTTTGCGGCCAAAGCCCTAGTGCTCACTGATTCGAACTGACCAACATCAGACATTGCATCGCTGATTACCGCATCGGTGTGCCAGATCCTGGGGTGTGTGCCAATCGCCATTACCTCGCCCTCGTGACCGAGCACCTCATGGAGTTTCTCGTTCGGACGTAAGCCAGTGAAGATGATTTCGGCGTCGGAGTCGTGGTGACGTATCAAGCGGGTCGCTAAGTCGACGATCTTCATTGGTTCGCCCATGTCAAGCACTAAGGTCTCGCCGGTCTTGCCGATGGCGCCAGCCTGCAAGACCAGGCGCGAAGCCTCGGGGATGGACATGAAGTAGCGGGTGACGTCGGGGTGGGTCACCGTGACGGGACCGCCAGCAGCGATCTGGGCCTCGAAGGCAGGAAGAACGCTGCCGCGGCTGCCGATGACGTTGCCGAATCGCACGCTGATGAACTCACCGGAATTTTTCTTGCCGGTTTGCACCGTGAGTGCTTCGGCCA
>Ga0209831_1001916_pt1 | contig 18596 bp, 17 predicted proteins | sample Maine_Asex4_meta_FD_187451 | JGI IMG/M metagenome (GOLD analysis project Ga0209831, IMG submission 187451) | Marine algal microbial communities from Maine, USA - Maine_Asex4_metaG (SPAdes) (version 2) | ecosystem: Host-associated > Algae > Red algae > Unclassified | place: Maine, USA | collected...
CCGGGTATATCATTGATAAAGTCATCGACGTCAAAACCACTGGCATCATCTACTTGCTTGACGATTTTTTCTGTAACGGAAACACCTTCGTCATCTACATATTTTTTAATAATGGTGATGGTTTTTCCATCGGTTTCTACGTTGATCTCCTGCTGCGCTTGCAGGTGGTGCATGCCTGTACAGAGTAGCATGACCATGATGAAGGAGAAAAAATTGAGTTTTACTGCTTTCATAAATTTGAATTTTTATAGATTTTGCGAAAGACAAAATCAAGGTGAAAGAGAATAATTTAGGAATGTTGATAAAAATATACGGTTTAATTTTTACTTTTTACGACTTTTAATTTACTCTTTTCTGAAAGAGGGGAGCCGGATAATTCGCCGTACAGCTGCTTATATTTTTGGTGCATGGCGTCAGATTGTGTTTTGCGGTTTACCTTTAATTTTTTTCCGGTTAGTTCAAAGTTATAATTTTCGCGGGAGTCAATAAGGCCATCTGCGAGTAATTGATCTTCGATTGCTGCGTTAATTTCATTATTTGCACGGCCGATGTTTTCAGCAATGATCTGCTGGTTAGCAGAACCGTTTGATGCTTCCATATCTTCGATTTGTTTGGCTCTTTCCTTCATATTCTTTTTCATTTCCATGCGATGCGTTTCCATCTTTTTACGGTGAATCTCCATTTTTTCGTGGTGTGCTTCCATTTTTTCTGCTCTTTTTTCTTCCAGTTCTTCGCGTTGTTCGGCCAGTCTTTTATGGTGCGCTTCCATATCTTTTTTCATTTTTTCAATATTTATTTTTTCCTCTTCTATGATATCTATTTCAGACTCATTTTCATAAATTGTAACAACTCGATCATTTTCTTTATCTATTCTAATCTCTCTAATTTTTGTCGGTGGCCCAGGTACTTCGGGTGCTGTACCAGGAACTGGAGGAACTGGAGGAACTGGAGGTGCGTCAGTCATCAGGTGGGGTGGTGTAGGGGGCGCTGGAATATTTTTAAATTCTACGACCATATCCTGCACTAATTTTTCGTGTTGATCGTATTCGTCGGCTGGTATTTCTTTACCATCAATTTTCAAATTAGAAATCTGTCCGTCTTCCATGGTTATTTCAATAGCCCGTCCGTTTTCGGTTTTAATAATTTTTTGACGATCCTGTTTCTTTACGGGAATTGTATCCAGAACCATAATTTGGGGACGGATATTTAATGCAGACAAACGGTTTGCTTCCACGTAAACGATCGGATGACTTAGCGTTTTTACGCTGGTACTAATGAATCGGTGTGCTTCCAGCTTATCGAGTGGCGTAGTAGCGCCAACCGAGAGTATCGTAATGGTAAACAGTAAAAATGTAGTAGCCAATAATTTTTCCATGATATTAGATTTGTTTTGTGGTTGATTTAAAATGCGACGTACGCGGTGAAGTAGTTGTTGTTTCTGACTAGAAAAAGACAACGCCAGTCCAGGCAGACGAGTTGCTTTATGTGCCGCTTCCAATTTGTATAATGCCCGAGCGTAAGCCAGTGGATTTTTGCAAAGAAAAAGTGCCAGGTCATCGCAGGAATTTTCTCTTTCACTACGTACCGTGGCGGCCATGAGCCAAACACCGGGATGATAGTAAAATAGAATTTCGATTAAAGTAAAAAATAGATTTATTGAAAAGTCAGAACGAATGATATGCGCCAGTTCGTGCGCCAGTATCGCTTCCAGTTCGTCTTCGGTTAGTAATGTAATCGTTCCGACGGGAATTAAGATAAGTGGTTTTAGATGACCCATTAAGATGGGCACTTTTACCAATGCTGATTCCATCACTTTGACAGATCGTTGGAGTCCAGATCGCTGGATTAATTGATTTAACTTATTTTGTAATTCAAGTGTTGAAAAATTATCTTGGTGACGTAGTTGACGCAAGTGGATAAATCCTCCGGCCATTCTAAAAGCGAAAAATAAAAAACCAACCAACCAGACATTTACAATTATTATCAAATTTTCGTCAAAAAAAGCGATGACTGTTTGAAAACTGGATTGTAGAAAACTACTTTTTGAATTAATAATAGTCACCGATGAGTTTGCAGTATTACCCATCAGCGCAACGGTTACTTCCATCATATTCGGATCGTGATCCAGATAGATAATAAAAGTAGACAAGGCCATTAACAGCATGGTAAACATGGTACCGCAGGCCACTTCGTAACGTAATTGCGCCGACCTTTTTTCCAAAGCCATCATCAGTACCGACAGTAGCACCGCTAGTAAAAGCCCTTGCCAAAGAGAATGGATTACGGTCCAGCCGAGTGCGTATAAAACTGTATCGGAAAAAAACTGTGTAATAAATTCCATAAATTATCCTTTTTCGATTCGTTCAATTAATGCTTTGATTTCGTCCAGTTCTTCTTGCGAAGTTTCATGATTACCCAACGCTTGCATCACCAGGCTCGTAGCGGACCCCTGAAAAGTAGCATCCATAAATTTTTTCAATAAGGCCTTTTGAGTGTCATCCTGCACTGCCTCCGCTAAGTATACGTGGCTGCGGCTTTCGGTATTTCGGCTGAGTAATTGCTTCTCGGTCATGATCTGCATTAATTTCAGCGTGGTTGTATAACCAATCTCTTTTTGCTGTTGTATGTTTAGTTGTTTGTTCACAAACCGAACGGTACTCGGCCCGGCTTGCCAGAGGATTTGTAAAATCCCTAGTTCTGCTTCCGTAGGCTGTGGTAAATTTGATTTTTTGCTCATTTGAGTATAATCTGATTTTAATACGAATCATTTCGTAAGTACAATGATATACGAAATGATTCGTAAATGCAAATTTTCTGCTGCTTACTTTGTAAATTTACCGGGTGAAGTGGTTAATAAAAATAAGTCTGATGGTGTTTTTTGGAATGTTTATTATTCCTGTAGGGTTGTCTGCTCAAAAAGACAAGCCCAAAAAGATAAGGTTGCCTGAGGTGCTAAATGAGGTATCTGGATTATGGGTGGCAAGCCGGGATTCTCTGTGGTGGCACAACGATGGCGGTCATACGCCCACGTTGTACTGTACGGATAAAACTGGAAAAATACTGGATGAGGTGGACTTTAAATTTATTAAAAACATTGACTGGGAAGATTTGACGGCCGATGATCAGGGGCATATTTATATCGGTGACTTTGGTAATAATTTGAATCGGCGGAAGAATTTGAAAATATATATTTACGAATCAACTACCGGAAACCTTGATTCTATTCAATTTCAATATGAGGAACAAGCGGCTTTTCCTCCCGCTCAGGCAGCTCAGGGTTTTGACATGGAAGCCTTTTTTTACCATCGGGATTCTTTGCATTTATTTTCAAAAAATCGAGTAAAATACGGAAACTATAAAACCCGGCACTATGTATTGCCTGCTAAACCTGGTGTGTATACGATTCGTGCGGTAGACAGTTTGTTCATCAAAAGAAAAGTAATCACGGGCGCCTGTATCAGTCCGGATGGAAAAACGGTGGCGATGACGGCTTACAACTATGGACGATTTTTAGGTATCTTTCCGTGGGTGAAGAATAAGGTTTTTTTGTTTAGTGAATTTGAGGGAAACCGCTTTTTACGGGGCCGACTGCGGAGACGGAAAGCGCCGGGATTTATTTTTCCAAAGCAATATGAAGCGGTGGATTTTTGGGATGATCAAACTTTGTATCTGGCGACGGAACGGATTTTCTTTTTTAAACAGAAGGCGAAGCGGATGAGGGTGAGGTAGGGGTGATGGGGTGACGATTGGCTTACGATTGGCTTTTTTCTCTTCTAACGGGTTTGGCGGACGATGGGCTTATTCCTCTTCTAACGGGTTTGGCTAGGGATGGGTGGACGATGGGCTTTCTTTTTTCGTTTGTTTTTAGTTGATGGGCTTTTGTGTGTGCGTGTTGGGTTGAATGGATAAGATTTTAGGGGGATGTTCCTTAAAGCGTGTCTGAGGGCGAGGCTTTCTTTAGGATTTTGAGGTGCGGGCGGCCATAGACACCGTTAATTGAACAGTCCCGATTTTAGAAAAAAAATTAAAACAGTCGTTGAATCCGAATATCAATATCAATGATAATACTACTGCTGCCGTAACCGGCGGCTGGCGGGGTTTATGGGCGACGCTGCGACGGCGAAAGGCTACCCGTTGGTCGGTTTATACGTTGTTTTTTTTATTGTTTATTGCAGTGACTGCCGATTTTTTGGCGAATGAAAAACCGTTGTATTGCAAGATTGCGGGGGAGACGCATTTTCCGGTTTTAAAAGATTATGCGGTGGCATTGAATTTGGCAAAATGGGACGCCAAGTATATCCGCACCGAATGGTCAGAGCACGATTATGAGGTGCTGTGGATGCCGTTGATTCCTTATTCGCCGACGACGATGGATCGTAAAAACGCTCGTTTTAAAAGTCCTTTTGCGGAGCAGGATATACCGTCACTACGCTATCGGCATTGGCTGGGAACCGACAAGCTGGGACGGGATGTAATGGCTGGAATGATTTACGGAACACGGATCGCAATGCTGGTAGGAATTTTATCGATGCTGGTGGCGGGATTTATTGGTTTGTTGATGGGAAGCATGGCGGGATATTTTGGTAACGAAAAATTAAAGGTCTCTATCCTAAAAATAGTCTTATTAATTCCAGGATTGATTCTGGGAGTATTTTATGGATTCATAGCGCGGAGATATGTGATAAGTGAAGGATCTTTTGGTTGGGAGGTAAGTAAAGGGTTGCTGATTTTTTTGGGAGTTGTTTTAATTTTTTATCTTTTGGGAATGTTGCTGAAAAAGCTGTCCAGAGGTAGTCAATCAATGGCTTCTTCAGACCGCGTACACCATAATCCTGAAGAAAGCCATAGCGCGCAGACAATCTTGAGGAGCCCTTCCCGATTATCCTTTTTAAAAAAGAAAATCACTTTACCAGTCGATAGTATGGTGATGCGGACCATCGAGGTTTTTAATTCGATACCTGGACTGTTTATTTTGCTGGCGGTGCTTTCGATTGTAGAAAGCAAGTCAGTTTTGAATATTATTTTTATTATTGGCTTTCTTGGCTGGACGACAACGGCCCGTTTTGTGAGGGCTGCGTTTTTGCGAGTTAGGAATATGCCTTATGTAGAGGCGGCTCAGTCGTTGGGATTTTCTTCGTGGCGCGTGATCTGGCAACACGCGTTACCGAATGCAATGACACCCGTTTATATCACGATTGCCTTTGGAATGGCGGGTGCCATCATAGCAGAAGCGACCTTGTCTTTTTTGGGAATCGGTGTGGCGTTTGACGCTTTTACCTGGGGTAAAATGCTGAGTATTGCACGGAGCAATTTCTCGGCTTGGTGGATGGTCGTATTTCCAGGTATTGGAATTTTTGTGACGGTCACTGTTTTTAATCTGATTGGAGATGGCTTACGTCGGTAATTTCTTAATTTTTCTTCCGCATTTTCTTTGGAAATAAATTTGATTTTCCTCTCTTCTTTCCGGGCTTCTTATCTTTATTGGTATAATCATTATACGGACATCCAGTCTTTTTACTACAAGAACTTGCGGTAGTACCTACCAGCGAAAGGGTCGCACAAACGAGTAATAATTGTAATATTTTTTTCATAATAAAAAGAATAAATGGTGATATTTAATTATGTATATCTCTTTTCTCTCTCGCTTCGATCCTAAAAAGGTCAACCGCACAGTCAAACTTCAGACAACAATCCCGAATAAAAAAGCATAATTTATTTTAAATATATAATAATATGTCAGCGCTATTTGCAACCCAAAATAGGTAAAACACGTAATATATCCTAAGCGCATGTCTGAATTTTATTTTAAAAAGTTTTTAGCTTATATCTAGTAACGAATTAAAAATAAGTTACCTTACTTAAGGAGACATAAAGTCTGCCAATTTTACCCAAACACTTAAAAAAAAAGAAATGAACAAAGGAGAACTCATTACGAGAGTCGCCGAAAATGCTGATTTAAGCATTGCACAGGCCACGGAAGTAGTCAATACGCTGCTTTATACGATCGGTGATACCTTACGAGATGGCAACAAAGTCTCGTTATTTGGTTTCGGCACTTTTACACCAAAAGAACGTAAGTCCAGACCCGGGCGTAACCCCAAGACTGGCGAACAGATCATTATTCCTGCTAAAAACGTTGTGAAGTTTAAACCAGGAAAAGAACTTGAAGAAATATTAAATACAGCGCTTGTCTAAACTTCCATTGATTTGGATAAGTTCCAAAGCCTTTCATAGGCGGTTGAAGAAACCTTTACAAACCAGAATAATGATATGTTTGGTGATGCTAACCTTTGGTTGGTATCACCTTTTTTGTGGGTAATGAATTTAATTAGGAATGAGATATAAATAAGGAATATTGATAAAAAAATATTTCACCTTTTATCTCAATCTATTTAATCTAAAGAATCCCTCGGACCTTGCCCGAGTGCCTTCGGCACTAAGTTGTTGATTAGTTAATCGGTGGATCAGTCACATAGTACGCAATGCGAACGTAACCATTTTGGTTGCGCTCTTACATCAGGATTGCCTAATATTTGACCGACTACTGATTAACCAATAAACGGATTAACAATCATTTACAAATAGTATATTTATTTATGTATTTTAAATTACTTTATTAAACACCATGAAATAAACACACCATCAGATCTATCAAGCACCCTTAACCTTTATACATAGAAATTTAGTGCTTGAGGCACTAGTGGGTCGGGAACTAAATTAGTATGTACTTCAAACTATTAATTTTTATCTAGACAACTAGACAAAAAGAACAGTTAATTAGTGATTAGTTAACCGGCCCTCCCAACGCATAAGTATCGCCCTCTAAAGTATTTGAAAAACTCAAATAAAGACTGCCGAGAAGGTTAAGTTGCCAGATAAACGTAGGAACAAGGCAATGCCTTGTTCCTACGTTTATCAATATACCCAGCAATTTAGTTCCCGAGGCCCGAGTGTACCCGTTAGGAGGACCGATCCTCAAATCTACCGATCCACTCTTACCCCCTGTAAAACAACCATTTCCCCAATTCCTTAAACGATGCTTTCTTGCCGTACATCAAAATACCAACACGATAGATTCTGGCAGACAACCATACAAAAAACAAGGAGGTAACAATCAGTACGAGCATGGAGACAATGATTTCCCACAGTGGAGGATTGAAAGCCAACCGCGAGGGCATCACAATCGGCGAGAAAAACGGAAAGATAGACGACCAGGTGGCCAGACTACTTTGCGGCGCTTTGACCACTACAATCATAATATACAGCGCAAGCGCTACCGGAATTGTAATCGGAATGGTCAATGATTGTCCTTCCCCTAAATCATCTCCGATGGCAGATCCCACCGCTGCAAATAAAGAAGCATAAAGGAAATATCCACCGAGGAAGTAGAAGAGGAAGAGTGGACCGATAGCCCACCAATTGAGGGCTTTTATTTCGGCGATCACCTGAACCGCCATAGCTTGCATATCGTCTGGATCAATTTGTGCTGCTGCGGAATTCATGTCGGCAGAACTTTCCAAATCAAAACCAAAAATCCCTTGTACAACAATGGTGATAATCGGGATCAAAATTGCCCAGATAGTCAGCTGCGTCAATCCGACCCCTCCCACGCCGATTATTTTTCCTAGCATTAACTGGAAAGGTTTAACGCTTGAAATCATTACTTCCACGATTCGACTGGTCTTTTCCTCCATGACGGAGCGCATCACCATCGTTCCATAGATAAAAACGGCCAAATACATGATGAAGCCCATGACCCCACCAATTCCCGCACCCACGATGGCGGCCATTGGTGAAACGTCTGCTTTAGTTTCATCAATCGGCTCGGGGTTAATGGAGACTTTGGTATCGAGTGATTCCAGTTCTTTGGCATCTAGATTGAGTGCCGAGATTTTATATTTACGAATACTTTTTTGCAGTTTACGTTCCACCATAATACGGATATCCAATCCCAGGGGATCATCCGAATAATAAAAAACGGTGAGTCGTGTATCCTGAATGTTTTTCATGGGTGGAATAACCATGATACCATCGTAATTTTTTTCCACGTACGTTTTCTTCATTTCTTCAAGCGAAGCATCTTCAAATTTAAAAATCAGATTGCTTTCATCACTGATAGATTTTAGAATACCTGCTTTATCCAGAATCGCAATCCGATTGAGATCGTCACTTTTGTAAGAAAGAATAAAGAAAAGGACTACCGCAAAAAGACCAAAGGCCAGCGGTGTCAAAAGCGTCGCTAAAATAAAAGAGCGTTTTTTTACCCGGGTTAAATATTCCCGTTGGATGATGAGCCAAAGCTTATTCATATTGTTGTTTTCGTTTTTTTTTAGGATTGTGCGATGTTAACAGCGCCTACTTTGCGGATGAAAATTTCATTCAGCGTTGGAAGAATTTCGTTAAAACTCTGAATGTTAACATTGTTGCGTAGCAGGTAATTTAGAAAATCATTAGAAGATTCTTCTTCCCGTAATTGGATGATGACACTACCTGAAGATTCCTTTACCACGTTGCCATGATCATTAAAATCAGCGGGAAGAGTACCCTCGTATTTGAATTCAAATTTATTTTCTTTATACTGATCCTTTACATCTTTGACCGTTCCTTGCAAGACATTTTTACCTTGATTGATCAATACGATATGTTCACAAATTTCTTCTACCTGCTCCATTCGGTGTGTAGAAAAAATGATGCTGATGCCCTGTTTTTTCATTTCGTAGATTTCGTCTTTGATCAAGTTGGCGTTGATCGGATCCAGTCCGGAGAAAGGTTCATCGAGAATCAGCAATTTGGGTTTGTGAATAACCGTCGAGATAAACTGGATTTTCTGCTGCATCCCTTTGGAGAGTTCTTCCACTTTTTTGCTCCACCAATCCTGGATACCAAATTTGTCAAACCAATAATCAATGGCTTGCTTGGCGTCAGATTTGGATAATCCCTTCAGCTGCGCAAGATACATCAGGTGCGCACCTACTTCCATTTTTTTATAGAGGCCCCGTTCTTCGGGCATATAGCCAATCTGCGAAGGATGGGAGCTGTTTAATTTTTCACCATTAAGATATACCGTACCCGAGTCGGCTTGAGTAATCGTGGTAATAATCCGAATGATAGAACTTTTTCCCGCACCATTAGGCCCTAAAAGACCAAAGATACATCCTTGGGGCATGTCAAAACTAATGTCGTTGACAGCGATATGGTTTTCGTAGGTCTTCACTACATTTTTTAGACTGAGTATATTCATTTTTTTTGTGTTGAATCGTCATTTATTTTGTCAACATTCCTTCGGTTTGTATCTCCTGTTGCGAGCATTTTCACTATGTGTTTAAATAGTTGATAGACCCTCTCATCAGCTACCTGCCTCAAAAGTAGTTTTTTATTTAATATTCTCTATAAAAATTAAGACAAGTGAGCAGCTTTTCTCTACGAATCCTTAGATTTGACCATGATTCAACCGGAATGGTATATTATTCTTAATCCAACGGCGGCCAATGGTCGTGCGGAAAGGGTATGGCCGGAAATCCAGAAACTGCTAAAAATTGCCAGTCTGGATTATGAAATGGTTCGGACAAAGCAGCGAAATCACGCCACGGAGTTAGTAGCGGAAGGGACTGCTCGTGGTTTTCGTAAGATCATTGCTATCGGTGGTGATGGGATTAATAACGAAGTGGTCAATGGTATTTTTCTACAAAAAAATATTCCTACTAAAGAAATAGTATACACCCTGATTCCGATGGGGACGGGCAACGACTGGAGTCGAACGCACCAAATTCCGACAGACTATAAACGGTGGATTCCATTGATTGGAAAAGCAAAAAAAGTAAAACAGGATATTGGATGGTTATCTTATTATAAAAATGGTCATCAACGGCAACGCTATTTTGCCAACGTAGCAGGTCTGGCTTATGATGGCTATTTGTGTAAAAAAATGTCTGAGGAAAAAAATTTTTCTACCGCAATTGGATTTCTTTGGTTGACCCTGAGAGAACTTTTTAAATATAAATTACGTCCGGCTAAAGTAATTTTTAATGACCAGAAAATAACGGATCATTTCTACACCATTAATATCGGAATCTGTCGATACTCTGGTGGTGGAATGCAGTTTGTTCCGCACGCGATTCCGGATGATGGACTGCTCGCATTAACCGTAGCTGGACCTTTAAGTAAGTGGAGTGTTATGTTGAATAGTTGGCGTTTTTATAATGGAACGATCCCGCGACATGCGCTGGTGAAAATATTCAAGACCAAAGAAGTGGTGATAGAGACGGTAGGTGAAACACCGACGGACGTAGAAGTGGATGGAGAATACCTGGGAACTACCCCCGTAAAATGTATCGTTTTAGAAAAAGCATTGATGGTACTAAGACCGTAAATATCAGGACTTGTGCCCTAGTGCCTCATCCCGTAAGTAAATGGTAAACTAGGCGACGTTATTTTTAGTCTGGTTGAGGCAGGAAATCCGGAGCTATGCCGTAGCATAGTGAGGAATTTTCTAACCCTGTCCGATCTGACCATCGGTCAGGCGGGGAAAAGCAGGCGAAAAATAACAAGCATAGATTGGTATGGATTTACGGGATGAGGCACTAGGCATTAAGTTAGGGTGTTCAATCAGCTGAAAAAACCTCTGCATTTTTATGATAATTTATTTCAATTAGATAAATTCATTTGATAATTTGCTCTTCAGAAAATAATGCGATCCCTCTGGGATCGAACGACTGCGGGCCTCGAATCTCGGCTAACATAATGTGATCCCTCTGGGATCAGTCCGAAAAAACGTAATAAAAACTGCATAAGAAATTTTTAGCTTACACAGTGTAGATTGAACACCCTAGCATTAAGTAACTGGCCATATTGATCAACGTAGAAACAAGGCATTGCCTTTTTTCTACGTTGATCTGTTAACTCAACTTTCTCTGATTAACAATTTGAAATACATACTAATTTAGGATCATTTAAAAAATTAAGCAGCCAAATGTTATAAGTTATTCTTTTAATGATCCTTAATGCGCTTCGTCCATAATTTGAATTTCCAGTCTTTCGTTTTTGGCATGTTCGGCTTGAGTGCAAGCTACGCCGTTGGTGCAATTATTGAGAATTTGTTGTTCTCCGTAACCTACTGCAAAAATCCGTTCTGGGTTGATTCCTTTTTCAACCAAATAATTAGCTGCCCGCTTTGCGCGATTCTGTGAAAGCTTTAGATTTGTCTGATCGTTACCTACACTATATGTATGGCTGGCCAATTGAATGGTAACTTCTTTATTTTGTTCCAATAGTTTATAGACTTTATCGAGTGCTTCTCCGTGTGCTTTAGCAACAAGATATCCACCCGGATCGTAGCTGATATTTTTTAAACGATAAATTTTTCCAGCGGTTGATCGCTTCTTTTTTAAATCTTTTTTTAGTGTTGAAAAACTGCTGCGTGTCTGAATAGTCGCCAAAGGGATCTCTCCTTTTGAATTAATTTCCGTATTAGGAACCGTTGGTGGTACCGGCAATTTTTTATCGGTCGGTCTGGGAGGAGGCGTTGCCGTAGATGGATTAGGAACGAGCGATTCTTCCACTGCGGGCATTTCTTTTTCAGTTACCGCTTCCGTTATTTCTACGTCTGGGTCTACTGAAAGAATCTCCTTGTTCTCGGTTGAAGGTACGACATCGACGGTCGTCTCTTTTACTTCTTCGGTGATAGAAACTTGTACAGGCTGAGCCGATGGAACGTCTGGCAACTCAATATCTGATTCCTTTATTTTGTTACTAACTTCCTTTACCACCGTTGTTTCCGAAACGATTTCGGCTGGGCTGGAAGCTGAAATTTCTGTCACTCCTTCGTCGCGTGTTTCGATTTCTATCTCAACTTCTTCCGCTATTTCGATGACCTCAGGCGTTTCCTCCGCCACTGTTTTTTCGACGGTTTCTGCCGTTGTAGTGGGCGGTGTTATTGTTTCTATGATCACTGCCTCGACTTCAGGTGTTGTCACTATTGTAGGATCGACGGATGGTGTTTCCACTTTTGGTGCTTCAATAATTGTTGCTGCTGGAACCGTCGCTGGTTCAATGGTATTTTCTGCTATTTCCGGTTGTGTATTCGGTGTAGTGATTTCTGTTTCTTTTAGTTCCTCTGGCAGACCATCGAGCCAGCAAAGATAGATGTCGTCGTCACCACCATCGCGAGAAGAAGTAAAGAGTGCCCGGCGTGATTCCTGATCAATAAAAATAGAAATATCGTCCGCGGCACTATTGACGGGGGCTCCAGCATTGATTGGAACATCCCATTGTTCCGTTTCCGGATTTTGGGTAGAAAAGAAAATATCAAAACCACCAAAACCAGCGTGGCCTTTTGAGCAGAAAAATAGTTTTCCATCCGTATCAAAAAACGGAAAACCCTCATTCGCATCGGTGTTGATCACTGGTCCCAGGTTTACGGGACGGGACCATTTTTCTTTTTTATAATAAGAAACATAAATATCGGTACCACCTTGTCCGCTGCCTTTATCAGAAACAAAAAACAAGGTGTTTCCATCTGGAGATAAAGCCGGATGCATAAAATTATAAGCGTTATTTGAAAAATCAATCGGAGTAACATTTTTCCATTTTTTACCATCCGTGGAGCTCATCTCAAACAACTGAATCGTATGAGTATTTCTTTTATTGGCATCTTTACTGTTGCGACTAAAAACAGCGCGAGTGCCATCTTGTGAGATCGTAATGTTAGAGCTGTTTTTATTTAGTTCATTTACTTTTCCAGAATAAGATTTGGGATTAGCATAATTAAAGTTGGCTCCTTCGGCAGCGCTGTATACCTGAATATAATCTCTTCCGGTTACGCCGGATTTTTGTTTTAATAATTTGATACCCTGGTTTCGATCGGAGGAAAAAAGAATTTGGTTGTTCCAAAAAATTGGAGCGTTGTCGTCTACCTCTGAATTGTGAGCAAAAGGAATAACGCCCATATCGGGAAATACTGCTTTTATGTCTTTTACCTGATTGCAGGCTGCAATCATCAGCAGTGCCTTTTGGTCCTCGGGTTCTTTGTTGTGATATTGTTGAAACCAGTATTTGGCTTCGTCGTAATTTCCAGCCCCCATGAGCGATTCTCCCAGGTAAAAATAGGTGATGGCCTTGGCCTTGGGATCACGGACGATCTCCCGGAAAAGCGTTGCTGCTTTATCGAGTTGATTGATCATTCGGTAGCTATTAGCCAGTTTTGTTTTTCTACTTAGATTATCTGTGATGGCTAATCCTTCTTCGTAGAGCGGAATGGCTTCCGAATAATTTTTAGCTTTATAAGCTTTGTCTGCTTTCTTAAATTGGGCTTTTTGGCCAAATAGAGCAGTGGTTCCAAAGCAGAATAGCAGTAGGATGATGATCTTGATGTGGTTCATGAGCGAGTAGTTTGCGCGTATCTTTTAAACTTTATTTTAAATATCTTCTAGAATAAAGTCTATCGAGTTTGATCAAAACGTTCAAATTTCACCAAATTTGTGGTTAAATTCAGGATTGTTGAACAACTTCATCTTAAATATCGGTTAAATCGGTTAAATATTTCTCTTATTTCCGAATTTTTCATTAAAATGGCTAATAAGTTAATTATTCAAAAATGATGCGAGATTCTTAAGGAAGATTATAATGGCATCAACCAAACAATAAATACGATGAAAAATATACTTACTATTCTTCTTTGCTTTGTATCTTTTAGTGTTTTGTTCGGACAAATTTCCGAGCAAGAAAAAAGCATGAGTGTCGGTGTTTATAATTCGATGACGTTAGAACTGCCCGATACCGATAAAAAATTTGCGGAGAATCTTTGGAAAAAATATCTAAAGCAGTTTAAGGGTAAAACCCGTAGAAACAAAAAAGCCAAAGAGTATTTTACAGAAAATGGCAATCTGATCGGAGTCGGTAGTGTAAATATGTATAGCCATTTATCTGGTTCTAAAACGAGTACCGATCTAACGGTATGGATAGATCTCGGTGACGAATATCTCAATTCTTATACGCATTCTGATAAATACACGGAGGCAGAAACTATTTTGATGCGATTTGCGCTGGAGGTGACCCGTGAGAAAATTAGAATAGAACTAGCGGAAGAAGAGAAACAACTTTCTAAACTAAATAAGAAACTTAAAAAGCTGGAAAGATCGAACGATAACTACCATCGAGATATTCGAATTGCGGAAGAAAAAATAAAAAAAGCAGAGCAAAATATTAAAGAGAATGAAGTATCGCAGGAGGAAACCCGTTCTTCAATTGACCAGCAGAAGGCGGCGATTGAGGCGGTAAAAAAGCGACTGAGCGATATATAAAGCATGTAAATTGAGGGTTAAATCGAAAAAGCTATTGACAAGTCCCCGCTGTGACACCACAAGCCAAAAACGCAAAGTAAAAGATTTAAAAAAATAAAAGCGCTTGTTTATACGTCCCGTGTAGAAACAGCTATCAAGCAAGAAAAAGAAAATACAGAAGAGTCTCTGAGAAATCAGGGGCTTTTTTTATAGAAAGTATGATACGATTTTGGTTACCTTTATGAAGCCCAATCAGCTACTTTTTTGAGTGTTGACCCCTTAGCCATTCATTCGCATAAAGAATAGGTTGACAGTTACGGTGCAACCTTTGAAGAAGCGGTATTGTCATTAGGGAAACGAACCTTCAAAATTATTTTCATGAAAAATTTATTGCCTTTTATATTGATTTTGCTAGCTACCTTTTCGTTAAATGCCCGGAGTGTTTCTGTTGCTGATTTTGATCAGATACGTATTTGGGGAAATCTGAAGGTAGTTCTTATGGAGTCGGAAGCGCATCGGGTCAACGTAGAATATGATTTACACGAGGTAGATATCACGGTGGAAAATGGCGTATTAAAAGTAAAGCGAGACAAGCCACTTTCATTTGACAGTTACGATAGTAAACCGATTGAAGTAGTCATTGAATATCAGCGATTGAATGGATTAAAGGCAGCTGCGGGTGCGCGGGTAAAAACGGCCAGCACAATTATGGGGGATTATTTAGCAATAGAATTTTCCAGTGGTGCACAGGGAAAGATAAATATTGAAGTCAATGATCTTGATTTAAAAACGGCTTCTGGTGCTGAGCTGAAACTTTCTGGAAAAGCTTACAGTCAACGTACTAAAGTGATAACAGGCGGGATGCTCAATGCATACGGATTGCTTTGTCAGCGTACCTATATAAAATCAAATACGGGTGGTCAGGCTAAAGTCGTGGCTACGGAAACTTTAGAAGCGAATGCCAGTACGGGTGGAATGATTAATTATGAAGGTGGTCCTGAAGTAATTTCGGTAAAGGATAATTTGGGTGGTGATGTGAGAGGATATTAATTTGGTTGTGCTGTGAAAAAATTAGCTTTGAAAAATAATGATCCTAAATAAAAAACGCCCCAGCTCTCGTCGATGAGCGGGGCGTTTGTATAAAACATCAATCATCGTCGGTGGATCTCAGATGAAAAAGGGTAGAAAAGATGTCGTCTTTCCTACTTCTTTTACCGTAAATAATTGGTGGACAGTTGGCTTATTGCTAAGGAATGTTGATAAAATATTTCGCCTTTTATCTCAATCTATTTAATCGCCATTCCTAAGCGCGCATGGCCATACCAATTTTCATAAACTCATTGATGACAATTTCCGTAAAATTACGGGTGACACCTTCCTTATCTTCGTAAGTACGATGGGTGAGTTTTCCTTGTATGGCAACCTCGTTGCCTTTTGATAGCAGTTTTTCCATCAGTTCGGCGGTCTTTCCCCATGCGACGAGGTTGTGCCATTGGGTTTCGATGACTTTATCGCCGTTGGAATTTTTGTAAGTGTCTTTGGTAGCAATCGTTACTTTAGCAAGTTTGCGACCATCTTCAAATGTACGGATTTCGGGATCTTTTCCGAGGTGTCCGATTAAATGTACGCTGTTTTTAAGATTATTCATTGTTGAAAATTTGAATGATAAAAGAATGTTGAATACTCCGTTTTCATAGGTGTTGCGTATAAGTTGGTCGTTGTCGTTTGTTTCTAATACAAAGGTAAGGGGAGTGAGTAGTAATAGTCGGTGAATAGCTGTTTAATGCCGTTTGTAGTCGTTTGTAAACGGCTTAAAACGAATAACAATTTATTGAAATTTTATGATTTGGGCCGTTTTTCTGTGTGAGATGATTGAGAAAGCTAGAAAAGAAAGAAACTCAACTCAGGAAGAATTAGGAAAGTTAATTGGTGTGCAAAAAGCTCATACCGAATACGCGCCCAGCCACGTCAAGTAGGCCCAACGGTTCCCTGCATTATATCTGCGGGTTCGGACTTTTTTGAAGACCGAGGTGCGTACCAAATAAAAGTAAGTGTACCACCTACTTAAACAGTAATCCCACAGAAATAGAAAAGGTCGCATCCGGTAAAGTATCATCTATAAAAGGAGCGTCATTTCTAAATATTTCTATCCGGTCATCCGCCGCTGAAATCCAGTTTTTTCTTCTAAATATTTGCCTTCTCTCCTTTACCCAAACATCCGCTCGCTGATGAAAAGGTATCCAGTAAGCTGCTCTTACATAAAATTCCCGACCGGGATCCAATTCGATTGAGAGCTCTCCCGACAACTTAAGATTGTGGGTACGATTGCCATAGTACAGGTTGAAAGAATTGCCTTTAAACTTTTTACCATTTAATTTGAATTTCCCAAAGTCTGCATCTGCACTCCCTAATTTTCTGGCATATTTTAGATTACTATATTGCGCAATCGCTTTGATATAAAAAGGGCGTTGTCTGGATAAATTTAGTTGTGTTCCCAGACCAATATTTTTTTCTTTATAAATGCTATTGCCATAATCCCAGCCCGAACCAACCCGGAGAAATAAATTTTTTCTAAAGGAAAAATCTAAATTCCAATAGGAAATAATTTCAAAATTTCGGGTACCAATATCATCCGTTAAACTGGTAATAGTGCTGGGGTTTTCATCATCAGAAAGTAACGTGAGACTTAGATTTTCTTGCTGCGTGGTGATAAGGTGTGTTCCCGTTCCGAACATAAATTTTAAAACACTAAAATCCCTTTTATTCTTGCTCTTTCTTACCGGACGTTGCTCCATAATCATCTCCTGAAAATCAATTTTACTGATTTCACCACGCGCCAATCTTTCCGCCATTTCCGTTTTTTCTTTCAGCTCTGCTGCTGCTTTGATGGAATCTCTTTGGCTTTGTAACAACAACATATAGTCATTGTCAAAAACCTCTTTGGCTTTTTGGGCATTTTCGATTTGTTGAACTGATTTTGCCAGGTCCAAACCAAAAGGGGTAGTATTATAGTTCTGCCAAAAATCTGGATTATAGCTACCCGTCATGCGAGCAAAAGCGCTTCCCCGGCTGATGCGATCAAGGTAGGGGAGTGGTTTTGCTTTTTCGGGATTGATCTCTGTGATCTTGATTTCATTGCTATATATTCCACCACCACTGTAGTCTCCTTCTCGGACCGCATCACTGAAATACCATTTTTTCCCTACTTTTCGATAGTTAACGGTATAGGAATTTCCATCCCAGTTTCCCGAATAGAGTGGGTAATCATTTCTTTTCCTAAGCCCTTCTTCTCGTATCTCAAATTCTGTCTTGATGATAGCGTAAGATTCTTGTTCAATAAAAATTCTACCTTTCATTCGGGCAGTATATTTTATGTTTCCTTTTCCTTTATTTATGATATCCTGTTCTCCATCATTTTCCTGATTTTTTTTACCAAAACCAAATATTCCTTTTTTCTTTTTTACAAAAGGCTGCCCCTCCGGGTCCTTGTCAAAACCAATGATGTAAACCGGTTTTTCATTGTAAGTAGTCATTCCTTCAATCCAATATTTATAAACTGGAAAATATAATTCTTGTAAAAAGTCTTCCCGATTTTGAACGATATCAAAACGGTGGGCTGCCATATGTCCCGAGGAAAATCCACTTCTGATAACCGTATCCAAAGGGTTTTTTAAATTGATTCTTCTCCCCTGAACCAAACTCACATAACCTTCTTTACTGGTCTTATAACTATTTTTATAAATATCCAAAACCCCTTCGGCCATGTAGGTGTAATTTAAATTTTTATCGGTTCTGGATTCTCTGTAAAACCCCAAAGTCCTGGTTGCGTGGGTTGGATAATTTTTTGGAATATTCTTAACGGCACGCCTGATAATATCTTCCACCTGGCTTGGTTCGATGACGACAATTTCGGTTAAGGCATTATCCGCTGTTTCCAGTTTAATAATCATTCTTTCCTTAATTTGACTGATTGGAAAACGGAAGGTTTTATAACCAATATAAGAAACGATCATAGTGGAATTTTTGTAATACCTGGGAACTTTAAAACGGAAGTTACCGTCATAACCCGTAGTGGTACCAATTCCTTTTTCTGGAATACCAACGTGTGCATAGGAAATAGGATCTCCTGATTTTTTATCAATAATTTTTCCGGTTATAAAAAGATGATCTTGAGCGGTAAGTATATTACCACATAAAAAAAAGGCTAAGAGGAAGGTGATTTGGGTTTTCATAAGTTGGGGTCTTAAGCATTAAGGAATGTTGACAAAATAAATGACGATTCTATACTTCCTCTTTTTCCGCCACGCTGCGTCCATAAAA
>Ga0209831_1001919_pt1 | contig 18561 bp, 18 predicted proteins | sample Maine_Asex4_meta_FD_187451 | JGI IMG/M metagenome (GOLD analysis project Ga0209831, IMG submission 187451) | Marine algal microbial communities from Maine, USA - Maine_Asex4_metaG (SPAdes) (version 2) | ecosystem: Host-associated > Algae > Red algae > Unclassified | place: Maine, USA | collected...
CCCGATGGCCTGGCGGAGATCGTCGAAGTCGATCAGTTCACGAACGTTGAAGACTTCGAAGGCACATTCGGCGTTCGCACGCAGCCTCGGCGTGCAGAAGATGTGCCTAGATGATTGGTTCCAAGGGGTCGGTGGGTCAGTGGTCGTAGGCGAGGAGTGATCTTGCTGGTCCGGTTGCGCCGCTGGTCTCGTTGTGCCAGATGGCGGCGGTGAGTGCGAGTAGTCGTTGCAGGACGCGGGCGCAGACGCCAGCAGGTTTGCGGCCTCCGTGGCGTTCGAGATCGAGCTGCGCTTTCAAGGTCTGATTGACCGACTCGATGATCTGACGGAACGGTTTGAGGAATCGGGTGAGTGGACGGTCGCTCTTTTCGGAACGCACCTTGGGTCGGATGAGTGTGATGCCGAGTTCGTTGAGTTCGGACTCGAACGCGGCGGATCGATAGCCCTTGTCGGCCATCAGCACCTGGCCCGGGCGGTCGAGTTCAGGGTCGAGTCGGATCATCGCGAGTGCGGTGTCGCGTTCGTCGGTCTTGGCTCCGGTGAGCGCATACGCGACCGGCAAACCTGATGGGGTCGCGATCAGATGCAGTCGTAGGCCCCAGAAGAATCTCGAGTGCGACGCGCAGTATCCGTAGGTGGCGTAGCCGGCCATGTCGGATCGCTTCACCGTCTCACGGGATCGGCCGCACTCGACCGGCGTCGAGTCAACGAGCCAGAGATCGTCGGTCCAAGACGGGCAGTCACGTGCGAGCGTTGCGATGATGTGCTGCATCGTGGCTGCTGCGTTGCGAAGTCGTTTGTTGTAGCCGGAGCGTTGCGGCAGTCGTGGGAACAAGTCGCGCAGATGGACGTTGGCGTGGCGAACGAAGCGGGCTTCGGACGTGAACCCGAGCAGCGCTTGGATCACGGCGAGCGTGATCAACTCAGCATCGGTGAGCTTCGGGGCGATCCCGACAGCGGGTCGTTCCGGCTGCCAGTCGGGGTGCTCGATCAACAGGTCGTCGATCGTGACGTAGAGTCGGGTCGCGAGAGCGTCCAGGTCAGTGTTCATGCCGAGTCCTCCAAGACAGTCGGTGTGGTGAAGCACCGATCTTGGACGCTCTCGCGCGTTCAGTGGCGGATACGCGCGGACCGCGCGAACCCCTTGGAACTAATCATCTAGGAGACTTATGCAGCAGTCTCCTCGGTCTTCTTGTCCCGGAGTCGGGGTGACTGCGGTGGTCTCTGGTCCGGCCGGTCATGAATGTAGTTCGACGAGATCGGCGGGTCGACGACTGCAAAACCTGCCGCCAGATGACTGAAACGCGACCGGTTCATGGGCTACGCCCCCGCTCGTAACATCGCTGACCAAGTCGCCTCGGGACTGCGCGGTATCGGCACATCCGATCGGTCAGATCCGCTCAGATCGCCGAACCCGTTGTGTCTGACAGAGCGGTCTGGAACGCAGCACGGCCATCAGCCTTGAAACCGTCTAGCGTTCGCGAACAATGATGATCCAACTCGCGGTGTTCAGCCTTGCGTTCCTGGCGTCGGCAGCCCCGCCCGGACCGGACACCCTCACCGTGTTCAGCCGCGGTCTCCGAAGTGGACTGATTGGAGCGATCCCGTTTTCAATCGGAGTGGCCCTTGCGAAAGTCTCTTTGCTGACCCTGGCGTTGCTGGGAATTGCCGAGATCGCGCAACGCTTCGAAACCGGGTTCCTGTTCGTCAAGTACGGTGGTGCTGCCTACCTGTGCTTCCTCGGCGTCCAGCAGATCGTTCGACGAGGGGTAGTGGACGAAAACCCCGACGTGGACGAACGCGGGCGTTGGCAAGACCTCCTGGTCGGGTTCGGGCTCGGCGTCTCGAACCCCAACGCGGTGATCTTCTACGTGGCCCTTCTTCCCTCGGTCGTCGATGTCGGCAACGTGGGCGTGGGTCTCTACGCGATCCTCGTTGCCCTGGTTGTCGTGCTCTGGCTGACAGTCGCAGCGACCTACGGCGGACTCGCTGGGCGGCTCCGTGCCACCATGCGATCGACCGCAGCTCGTCGCCGAGTTCGACATGTCTCAGGAGCAACGATGCTGGGCGCCGGCGTGTTGGTCGCGACACGTTGACAAGCCTTCAAACCCCTGCTCGATAACCGCGAGGACGATCCGGTGATCCCGGTGTCCGATATCGGCACGTTCGATCGGCTGGACTCGATCAGAACACTCGGCGAGGATGACGGGGTTCAGGTCGCGTTCTGCCGGAGGCGTTGCCGGTGAGCGCTGACCTTGGAACGAGTTCCGCATCGCTGCATCGAGCACCATCGGCGGCGAGATCCGCGCGATGTGTCGACGAACAGTGTGGTGCAGTGCTCGTCGGCACACTCTTTGACGTGGTCTCGATGTTCGCCGATGACGACAAGCGCATCGCGCGCCAACGACGAAGCAAAGGTGCGAATGTCACCGGGCTGGGTGATCACTCTTCCGTCTCTTCCGAGCTGGCGAAGGTGTGAGGGCTGTTGCGCTGCAGAGTTCAGCAGTTGGCGTGCTGATTCGTCCACCGGTGCATTCAAGCCCGCCACCGCCAGGGCGTAGATCGATTCTCGAAGTTCGACGATCATGTCAAGGTCGTCCGGGATCAGGTTCTGCTGGATCGGGAGGTGAGCTTCGTCTGCCCACGTACGCAGGTCGTCGACATTGTTCATGAGTTCGATTCGGCGGTCGGAGCGTCGATGCACCGTCGCGAGCAGGTCCAAGCTCACGAATCCGCTGTTGAACGCAAACACCGTCACAACAACAGAGTAACCGATCGACACGGTTACTCTGCTGTAACCGTTTTAACCAGTTATCGGAGTGACCATGAATCTCGACCTCACCACCCGCACCGCAATCGTCACCGGAGGTACCGCGGGCATCGGCGCCGCCATCGCAACAGAACTCATCGGGCTCGGAGCAAATGTCGTGTGCTCCTACGCCAGCGACCACGAACGCGCCGAACGCCTCGCCTCCGAACTCGGCAACCGATGCGTCACAGTACGGTCCGACTCCAGTGACCCGATGTCGACGATCGAGGTCGTCGACGCCGCATTGTCATCGTTCGGTTCGATCGACATCGTCGTGGCTAACGCCGGCCAAACTGCTCGATCGCCGATCGACGCCACCGCGAAAGACGTCTACGATCGAGTCTTCGACGCCAACGTACGCGGCGTGTGGACATTGCTCGAAGCTGCGACACCTCATCTTGGAAGCGACAGCCGGATCATCATGTTGTCGAGCGTCCGCACCGCAATGAACACCCCAGGAACGGCCCTCTACACCGCATCCAAGGCCGCCATCGAAGCAATTGTTCGGATCCTGGCCAAAGAACTCGGACCCACCGGCTGCTCGGTCAACGCCGTCGCCCCAGGAGCCACCGACACCGCCCTGCTCCGCTCCGTGAACGACCAAGACGCCATCGACGCCATGGCCGCGTCGACCCCGCTTCGGCGAGTAGGACAACCCAACGACATCGCCAGCATCGTGGCCTTCCTCGCATCCCCAGCCGGCAAATGGATCACCGGCCAAACCATCTACGCCGACGGTGGCCTCGGCCTCTGAGCGACCGCCGGATCCGCTCGATATTGATCTCGCCGTTCGCAGTCCCTACCCGCTCGGGTGCGGCACCTCAGCGAGCGGCAACCCGCTCGAGATTGGCATCGACGACGGGCTGCTCGACGAATGACGAGACGGTTCCGGTAGGTCGTGCGAACGTCACGCGATGTCGAGGATGACGGCAAGCGTTTCTCTGATCTGTGACAGATTCAACGGTCCAATGTTGCCTCTGGTCGCCACGATCCTCTGCGGCGATACAGCCCGAAGGTGCTGACACTGCGCTGCTGAGTCGGCAATCAATCCGTTGTTCTCGTCGGGTTCGATCACAATCTCGGAATGGAATTTCCGGATGGTGCTGGTCAACGGGACCACATGAACGACGGTCGGGTCCGCGTCGAGGATCCGCTGCGCCGTGATCACGATCGCCGGATGGAGAAACCCGGCTTCGCGCCCCTCTGGCTGACCGAGATCGAGATCGACCACGTCACCCGAGGTCTGCATTGAGCCAGGCGTCTTCGTCGCTCACCAACGGAGCGTGGAGCTGTCTCCCGATGTGGTCCTGGCGAAGCGCCTTCACCGCAAGTGCGACCGTGTTGCCGACGGTGGTGTCGAACTCTGCTGCGAGACGCTTGAGATCGTCGTGCGTCGCGGTGTCGATTCGAACGCTCGTGCTCTGCATGCATATCAGCATACACGCTCTCGGTCGCCGCCGAATGAGTGGGCCGGTTGCACCACCGATTGCACCACCACCACAGATCATCTGGGCACGAATATCTATCTACCAGGCACGATTGACCGTTCGGACCCCACGAGTACCATTCCCCCAGCTCCACCATGTGATGTCGCGAGACATCCCGGACACCCGGCTCTCGCCGAGGTCAGGGCGTGCGACCGTAGAACGTCGTCGCTGCCGACGCGGACAATGACACACCAGGTCGATCGTTGTATGCGAAGACGACCAGGATGCGGGTTGTGTCACCTTTGGTGGGCGTCACCCGGTGCATGGCGTTCCGACCTCGGAAGAGCACGAGATCACCGGGCTCGAAGTCGAGCGTGTGTACTGGTTCATCACCGTCGAGAACGCCGCCGACTCGGTCGAACGCCATGTCGCCCGCATCGGCGTCGCGGACCGACGGCACGTGTTCGAAACGGGCACCGCCCTCGGGCGCCTGCAGCAGCATCGTGACGGCGAACGACGAGTTGTCGAAGTGCCAGCCGAGTTCCATTCCCTCGGCTGCGAAGTGGACGTTGATCGACGACAGATCGTCGGCGTACTGGTGGATCTCATCGATGCCGAAGACACCGCCGAGGAATGATCGGAACGACGGGTCGTCGTAGATGTCGCGCAGCGGCGAGTCGGCCGGAATCTCATCGTCCGCGATGAGGCCCTTCGTGCTCGCGACCTGCCGATTACGCGGATGGTCGACGTCGAACGCGTCGTCCATGGGCGTCAGGTAGACGTTGTGGGTGCTGTTGGCGTAGAAGGCCTCCGACTCTCGGCCAGCGGACTGAGCGACGATCTCATTGATCGTCGCCGCGGCGGCAAAGCCGTCCAGGACGAGCGCTCCGTCGCGATCGAGGGTCTCACGACACTGCGCGATGTACCCGATCTCGGTGATCGGATGACGTGCCACATTGAGGTGCCTGGTGACCGGCACGGTGATCGACGGGGTCACCGCTGCGTCGTCCGGAGGGGCACCCATCGGATGATCGTACGAGGTCGCCACCAGTGGGTTTCCATCTGGAATCGGCTGCTACTTTCGCGCCATGAGCGAGGGCGCACCGTCTGCACGGCTCGACACTCGCCGGAAGAACGATGCGACGCTCTCGATCGGCGTGATGAGCCTCGGAGTAGACGATGGATTCCTCGACTACGCCCGCGAGGCCGAGGCGCTCGGTGTGGCGTCGGTGTGGACCGCAGAGTTCCGGGGGTTCGACGCGTTCTCGCCCTTGGCAGCAATCGCGGCAGTGACCGACCGGATCGAATTGGGTACCGGGATCGCTCAGATCGGAGCCCGTAGTCCCGCAATGCTCGCCATGAACGCAATGGGTGTGCAGGCGATCTCCGATGGCCGATTTCTCCTGGGCCTGGGGACGAGCGGCCCGCAAGTGATGCAAGGCTGGCACGGCGCTGAGTTCTCGCGGCCGATCCAGCGCACGCGCGAGACCATCGAGATCATCCGCCTCATCACCTCTGGCGAACGTCTCGCATACGACGGCGAGATCTTCCAGCTTCCGCTGCCGGACAGCGCCGGCGTCTCGATTCGGTCGATCGCCTCGGTTCCGGAGATTCCGATCTACATCGCATCGCTGGGCCCTGCCAACCTCTCGCTCACCGGCGAGGTGGCTGACGGTTGGATCGGCAATTCGTTCTTCACCGACACCTCAGCGGTGTACTTCGATCACATCGCCGCCGGCGCACAACAGGCGGGTCGCTCGCTGACGGACATCGACCTCACCGTTGCTGCAAGTGTCGAGTTCACCGATGATGTCGAAGAGGCGGGCCGCCGCCATGCCGATGGGTATGCGTTCACGTTCGGGGCCATGGGGTCGGGTTCCACCAACTTCTACAACAACGCATTCGCCCGACAGGGTTACGGCGATGACGTTGCCGAAGTGCAACGTCTGTGGCGTGAGGGTGACCGCGCTGCGGCGGCGGCGCGGGTGCCGATCGAGATCGGTCTGGGCACCAACCTGATCGGGCCCGTCGACACCATTCGCGACCGGTTGCGCAGCTCTCGCGACTGTGGGGTCAACACGCTGCGAGTGAATCCCATCGGCATCACCCTCGACGCACGCGTCGCCGGGCTCGGCCAGTTGATGGAACTCGTCGATCAGATCAACAGCGAACCGGTCGACGACGCAACCCCTGGCGACACAGCCCGCAACGACATCTCGAAAGCAGGACGCTCCTCATGAAAGTCTCCATCTCGGTCGGCAGTGCCTACTACGACGGCAACAACTGGGACGGCCTGGTCGAGTACGTCTGCGCTGCGGACCAACTCGGGGTGGACTCGGTGTGGTCGGCCGAAGCATGGGGCATGGAGGCCGTTGCCTCACTCGGCTACCTCGCCGGGCGGACCGAGAACATCGGCCTCGGCACCGGCATCATGCAGATCAGCGCCCGCACCCCCGCTGCGACGGCAATGAGTGCACTCGCTCTCGACCGGATCTCGAATGGCCGGTTCCGGCTCGGCCTCGGCGTCAGCGGCCCTCAGGTCGTCGAAGGACTGCACGGCGAAGCCTTCGCCAAGCCACTCGCCCGGTTGCGCGAGTACACCGAGATCGTTCGCATGGCCATCAACGGTGAACGAGTCATCTACGACGGTGAGCACTACGTGCTGCCGCGGCGCGGCGGCGAAGGCAAAGCGCTGAAGCTGGCCATTCCACCGAACCCGGACCTGCCGATCTATCTCGCAACCCTCGGCCCGAAGTCGCTCCGGATGACCGGCGAGATCGCCGATGGCTGGGTCGGCACGTCGCTGATCGCTGACCACGCCGACATCCTGCTCGACCCGATCAAGCAGGGCGCCGAGAGCGTCGGACGGTCCCTCGACGACCTCGACATCCAGGTCAGCTCGCAGGTCGACGTGTCCGACGACGTCGACGCACTCATCGACAAGTACCGGCCCTCCATGGCCTTCACCCTCGGTGCCATGGGTTCGGCGAACACGAACTTCTACAACTCGGCGTACTCCCGGGCCGGATTCGGCGACATCGCCGCTGAGGTCCAACGACTGTGGGTTGCTCGCGACAAGCCGGCAGCGGTGGCTGCGGTCCCCGACGAACTGGTGCTGGCCGCGTATTCGATCGGCACCACCGACATGGTCGCCGAACGGATCCGTGCCCTCGCTGCCGCCGGCGTCGACTCGGTGCGTCTCGGGCCGCTCGGCAAGACCGCCGCTGAGCAGATCGCCCACCTGGAGATGGCCACCGACCTCGTCCACACCGCGACAGCCACACCGTCCTCGAGTCGATCGGTTTCCCGATGAACACCGACCAGGTTCCCGGAGGCGTCGACGGGCGACTCGAATCCGCCTGGGACACCTTCGTGGATCAGCTTCGGACCCTCGGCCACGAGGCCCTCGCCAGTGCTCCGAACGAAGCCGACCGACTCGACGGCTTGCGCTTCGTGTTGCGCCAACTCGCGTACCGTGAGGAGCAGTTCATCGAGTTCCCTCGCGGCACCACACCTGAATTCTTCGATCCCGAATCACCGACACGCAAGATCTTCGCCGACTGCCCCGACACGATCTACCGGCAGTTCAACATTGTCGACGGCGGCATCTACCGACTCACCGGAACGCGCGGTGAGTCGCCCTACATCTCCTTCACCGCCTACCGGGCGGCGCTCAACGACCGCGTCGTCGCCGACCTCCACGACGGTGAGATCGACGTGGCCGACGACGACACGTTCGAGCTGACCATCGGTGGGCCGGAACAGCCGTCGAACTGGCTGGACACAGCGGGCGACGGCAACGCTGCAGCATTCGTCATCGTCCGCGAGTACTGCCACGATCGAGCGAACGGCACGCACGCCACCTTCAAGATCGAACAGCTCGCGCCTGCGGTCCACCATCGCCCCGAACTCGACGTCGACACGTTCAGCGCCGCACTCGGCATCATCAGTCTCGGTCTGAGCTTCAGCAACAACGCAACGGTGAAGCTCTCCGAGGAACTGCGGCTGCGACCCAACCAGATGAACGAAGCCGCGGCCGAACTCGTCTCAGAGATGGCCGGCACGCCGCACAATCACTACCAACTCTGCTACGTCCAGCTCGACGAAGCGCAGGCCGTCACACTCGAACTCGACCCGCCCGCCTGCCGATACTGGAGTGTCCACCTCAACAACTGGTGGCTCGAGTCACCGGAGTTCCGAGATGGCCAATCGGTGTGCGTCAACGACGCGCAAGCCGAGCGCGACGCTGACGGGGTGATCCGTATCCGAGTCGGCCCCGACGACCCAGGGGGCGGCAACTGGCTCGACACCAAGGGACGCCGCGAGACGATCCTGCTCGCCCGCTACCTGCTCCCCGAGGGCGAGCTGCCGCCGATCGTCCCCCGAGTGATCGACATCTGACAGCGTCTTCGTTGAAAACCATTGACACGGATGCGACAATTGGCTCATGCGTCGGCACCTTCTCGTCCTGGCGCTCGCCGTCTGCTGTGTGTTGATCCCCGTTGCGAATGCAGCCCGACCCGCCCAGGCCGCAACGACGTTCTCCTTCGCGCTCATTGGAGACCTGCCCTATACGACCGCCGACGCCGCCAACTTCCCGCCGCTTGCTGCCGACATCAACAACGACATCGACGTGTCGTTCGTCGCCCATACCGGCGACACGAAGGGCGGCGACATGGCGTGCACCGACGCAACGATGCAGGGCCGCTTCGACATGTTCGAGACCTTCGAGGACGCCTTCTGGTTCACTCCCGGCGACAACGACTGGTCCGACTGCGGATTCCCGACGCCAGCGTTCGACCCCGATGAGCGACTCGCCTTCCTGCGCAATCTGTTCTACCCGACACCGGGAATGACGACCGGCAGCTCACCCCGCTCCGTCGACTTCCAATCGGGATACGTCGAGAACACCAAGTTCACCCAGGACTGCGTCACGTTCGGAGCCATTCACGTGCTCTGGCGGGCTCCCCTGAGCGGAACGTACACACCGGACGAACTCGCCAAGATCGCCGCTCGCAATGCGGCGAATGTCGCCTGGGTCGACAGCGTGTTCGACACCGCCGAGGCGCAGAGCAGCGAGGCCGTGCTCTTGCTGATGCAGGCGGACCCGACGAACCCGCCGGTACTGAGCGACAAGATCATCGAGCGAGCAAGTGACTTCGGCAAACAGGTCGTGATCGCTCACGGTGACGGACACAACGCTCTCGTGACGCCGAATTTCCTCGGCGAGTCGAACATCGTGCGCTGGCAGGTCATCGGCGGCCGTAGCAACGCCAACAAGAACGTCGTCGGCCAGTGGGCCAAAGTCGACGTCGACTGCTCCGCCACCGAGCCGATCAGCCAGGGCGACGTGCTGGTCGGCACGACGCCGACCACCACGACCACCACGACCACGACGAGCACCACGGCGCCACCGACCACGACATCACCGACCACGACGTCGCCCTCCACGGTGACGTCCACACCGGCAGCCGACACGCCTGCCGTCATCACCGGGATCTACGAGCCTGTCACTGCCACGAAGCAGGCCGTCCGGCTCGACTGAACCGACGTCAGCCCGGGATGACCTTGACGTTCAGCATCTCGAACGCCCGGACGAACCCGAGGTTGCGATACATCCGGTTCGTCGCTGCGTTCGCAGCCTGAGCGTTCAAGATGATCGTGTCGACCTTCTGCCGTTCGAGTTGTTGCTGAGCAACTGCCGCAACGAACGCTGCGCCGTGGCCTCGCTTGCGATGCTCCGGCGGCGTGTACACCAGCCCGATCCGGACCACACCGAACCGAGCAGCTGAGATCAGCAACTGGCTGACGACTTCGCCCTTGGATCGCCATTCGACGAGGCGGCTCTCGTTGACGGCGCGTTCCATCTGCGCACGCGCATCGTCCAAGCTGCGTTCGAGGCCCGTGTCCCGGCCGAATCCGACACCCCACTCGGCCGCCTGCTCGATGCGCTCGCGGTCAGAGACGAACGCCTTGCCGCGACGTCGCTTCGACGGGTCAGTTACCTCGGTGGCGCGATACATCCGCATGAGGTGCGGGTCGCGGACCGCTCCACCACAACGCTCACTGAGCAGCCCGGCGACATCGGCCACTGCGCCAGCGGGCCCGGACAGCTGAACAGGCCGCTCGACGTCGAGCAGCGGGGCCAAGGCCTCGGCAGCGCCGGCTGCACACGGCGACAACGTGAACGTCGTTCCCGCTATCAACGCCACCCCCAGCGTGTCTGCGCCATCATGCACACGGAGCACTTCGACGTCGGCCTGCGGCACGACGCCGGTTGCGACGACGTTGCAACCGACCGGATCTGCCCGAAACAGATCGCCACACAGGTCGAGCACTGCAGCGGCATCGGTGATCGTCTCGACGTCGGCCATCTCCGAGCGTCGCACATCGACCCCGTCCGGATGCAACGGAATGATCTGCTCTCACTAACGTCACACACGACTCAACTGTTTCCCACCTGCATTTCGCGTATTTCCCACCCACGAACGGAGCTCACGATGAGCGACAACGCACAAGCCGCCTACGACGCCATGAACGCCCTGATCGGCAACGACCCGGTCGCCGGCGAATGGTTCGAGATCGATCAGGATCGCATCCAGGCCTTTGCCGATGCCACGCTCGACCATCAGTTCATCCACCTCGACCCGGAGCGTGCCGCGCAGACACCGTTCGGCGGGACGATCGCACACGGATTCTTGACCCTCAGCCTGCTCGTTCACCTCTCGGAGAGCATCCCGAATGACCTCCCGAAGCTCGACGGTGTGCTGATGGGCGTCAACTACGGCATGAACAAGGTTCGCTTCGTCAACCCGGTGCCGACCGGCTCACGAGTCAGGGCCACCGCAACCACGGTCGATGTGCAGTTGAAGGGGAGCGCAGTCGACCAGACCCGAGCAATGACCGTCGAGATCGAGGGTGCTGACAAGCCGGCCCTCGTCGCTGAATGGATCGGCCGGACCGTCTTCACCTGAGCGTCACGCACTGCGCAGGAAGCGTCACCTGTAGGATCTCGAGGTCGGGTGATCGCTCGGACCAGCTCCAGCGAGCGCCAGCCGGTACTGCCACGGCGTCGCGCGGCATGATCGCAAAGGCCTGCGCATCCTGACCGGGCCCGGCTTCGACGTCGATCCGGGCGGACCCGGCCACTACGACGAACATCGCGAATTCCCCGTCGTGGGTCAGCGTCGGCGACGACTCGACTCCGATGTCCGACTCATCAATCGCCTCGTTCGTCATCCCGAGGACCCGCGCATCGGCGAGGCCGTCGGTCGCTGCTGCGATACCCGTGTCTCGGTGAACGAAACCGTCCGACTCGCGCTCGGTGCCGGCCCAGTCGGCTGCGACGTGCCGGACGAATCGCTGACCACCGAAGTCACGGTCCGGGTCGAGCCGCACCGTCGGAAGGTCGATGTCGTGCTCGACGAGGGTGTCGTGCTCGGCAGGGCACCCGATCTCGACGACTTCGAGGCCCGGCGAGCTCCGCAGCACCCGATGCCGGATCTCTGGGGGTTGCAGCACGCAGTCGCCGGCGAACATCCGGAACGGCTCTCCCTGGTTCTCGTAGACGACATCGACCCAGCCTGCAGCGACGAAGATCATCTGGAACCGGATGCGATGGAAATGAACGTAGTCAGCAACGTCGCCGCCCTCCTCGATGAGGATGTGCGATGCGATGAACCGACCTCCCCAGCGATCTGGGAGCAGGTCCCGGTATCCCATTCCGGCCCGCCCGGCGCCGAAGGAATCGTCACCGTCAGCGCGCACGACGGACAGCGACGCCACGTTGTCCGGCACACTCGATGCAGCGCTGGACGACACCAACTCCACGACACTCCCGTTCGGCGCGACGAGCCACCGTTCCCCGTCGACGATGTCGTCCTCCACATCCAATCGGAGGCTGACGGGGCGATCGACGTCACTGCGGATCAGGCGCAAGCGCACACCATGACGACTCACCACGTACTCGGCTGGATCATCAGCCGGAGTGATCAGTTCGATACGACAGCCGAGTGCCGCGGTCGACGTGCAGAACTCGACCATCGCATCGAGGTCGGTGCACTCGACGACAATCTCCAGCCCCGTCGCCATTCAGTCACCGTAGTCGTGCGGTCTACGCTCTCTCCATGACCACGGTCCTCGTCCACGGCAACCCCGAAGTCGACGCGATCTGGCGGCCGCTCGTCGCAGCCATCACCGACCTCTCCGAGACTCCCACGGTCTGCCTCAGCCCGCCCGGCTTCGGGTCAAGCGTGCCGGCGGGCTTCACACCGACGATGGCGTCCTACGCCGACTGGCTCGTCGCCGAACTCGAGGTGATCCACGCCGAACACGGAGCCATCGACCTGGTCGGCCACGACTGGGGAGCCGGTCACGTCTTCGGAGCGCTCGTCCGACGGCCCGATCTTGTGCGCACGTGGGCCACCGATGTCGTCGGTCTCCTCCACCCTGACTACGAATGGCACGACGCTGCCCATGCCTGGCAGACCCCTGACGTCGGAGAGCAAGTCATCGATGCTCTCGTCTCGATGAGCGCAGCCGAGCGGGCCGCAGCGTTCGCCGGCCTCGGACTGCCCGACGACATCCTGGCCGAGGTCGCCGCGGGGGTGACTCCGGCGATGGGTCAGTGCGTGCTCGGCCTGTACCGCGATGCCATCCAGCCGGCCATGGCCGAGTTGGGGCGACGGGTCCTGGCTGCCGAACTTCCACCGGGCCTCGGCATCGTGGCCACCGCCGACGCCTACGTGCCTCGCCGGCTGGGCGAGGAGATCCTCGATCAACTGGGCGCCGAGCGAGTCGTGCTCGATGGTCGCGGGCACTGGTGGATGATCGAGGATCCGCAGCGTGCCGCAGCTGCACTCATCGACTTCTGGGCCCGCTCACGCTGACCCAGACTCATCTGCGAGTGCGTCCAGCACGGTGAGCCAGGCCTCGTGCGTCGGGTCGATCACATCGAAGTGGTCCGCCCCGTCGATCACCCGCAACTCAGCGGTAGAACCGGCGTCGAGAGCGTCAGCGACGTACCGCGCGGACTGATCGGGCGGCACGACCGAGTCAGCGGAACCATGTACCGCAACGACCCGCGCATCGACTGGGAGCAACGCCGCCGGAGACGCAGCCGCGATCCGGTCCTCCAGACCGACACCGGGTCCGAGCAGATCACGGCAGGCCGTGCCGCCCACTCCTTCTGCCACGCACCGCTCGAGGTCGAGCACCCCGGCCTGCGACACCGCGAGCACCGGCACGACAGCAGGGTCGGCCCACGGCGAGTCCGCCGGCAGTGACGGGCGGCTGACCAGCCAGGCTGCGAGGTGCCCGCCTGCGGAATGTCCGACCGTTGCGACTCGGGTCAGATCGAGTCGACCGCCTGCTTGGTCGGACAGCGGCACCAACTGATCGACCGCCGCTGCGACATCGTCAAAGGTCTGCGGAAAGCCCCCGCCTCCCTCTGGGCCGGAGCCGACGCGCCGATACTCGATATTCCAGACTGCGTAGCCGGCCTCGACGAGCGAGGGCACCAGAGGCTCCATCAGTTCCGAACCGAAGCCGGTTCGCCAGAAGCCACCGTGGATCAGCACCACGACGGGCACCGGACCCGCAGTGCTCGCTGCCGGCAGCGTCAGATCGCCGAACTGGTTGCGATCGTCGCCATATGTCGTCCGCATCGCCGCTCCTTCACTGACCACGGGCTCTGTACCGCGGCGTGCGATGAGACCGCCGCACGCAATGAGCCCGACGGCGACGGCGAGCAGCCACGAGCGGGCGCTCAGCTCAGTCCCCACCGCTGCTGGGCTGCGACGATGGTGGGAAGTCCGATGTCGCCAACGCTCGCGACCTCGGGCCGATAGTTCGCGTCGACCAGTGCGGCGAGTGTTGCACCGGTCGAATACGTGAGTGCCTCGAGGTCGTAGCCGCCTTCGAGGACCACCACGGTGCGTCCGGCCGGCACCAAACGTTGCAGGCGCGTTGCCAGGTCGGCGTAGTCGCCAGAGGTGAGTTCGAGCCCCGCCAACGGGTCTTGGCGGTGACCGTCGAAGCCGGCAGAGATGAACAACCAGTCGGGGGCGAAACGCTCGACGACCGGGGTCACCACCTCGTCGACCGCCTGCCGGTACACATCGCCGCGCGTTCCCGCCGGGAACGGGAGGTTGAGATTCGTCATCGGCGCATTCGGTCCGCCGGTCTCGTCGGCGCGGCCCGTGCCGGGGTACAGCGGTGCTTCGTGCATCGAGACGTAGAGGACTCGCGGATCGTCGTAGAAGATGTCCTGCGTGCCGTTGCCGTGATGCACGTCCCAGTCGATCACCGCGACCCGCTCACCCTGTGCGGCGAGCGCGGCAGCGGCGACCGCGACGTTGTTGAACAAGCAGAACCCCATCGCCTCGGCTGCACGAGCGTGATGTCCGGGTGGCCTGCTCGCGGCGAACGCAACTTCACAATCGCCCGCACGGAGCGCATCGACAGCATCGAGCACGGCGCCGACGGCACGCGTCGCCGTCGACCACGATCCGCGCACCGCGTACGTGTCGCCGTCGATCTGACCGCCGCCACCCGCACAGAACGCCCGCAGTCGTTCGACGTGCTCGACAGTGTGCGCCAACGAGATCTCGTCGGCCGTCGCCAACCTCGGCACACTGAACGACACCGCATCGACGAGATCAGCCTCGACGATGCCGGCCAGCGATGCGTCCAACCGGCCCGGGTGTTCCGGATGACCGAATGGTGCATCGTGCTCGTCGAGCTCTGCGGCTGCGAACACGGCGATCGGAACTCCCACAGCTCCCATGATACGCAGAGACCTGGCCAAGCATTTCCTGGCCGATCCTGCCATGCTTGAAGCTGTGAACCAGCCGACCGGCGCCGCCGACGCTCCGGACCCCTGGGCGTCCAGCGTCGTCCTCGGCAGCGGTGACACCGCCTTCATCAGACCACTGACCACGGCTGACAAGCCCGCGTTGCGGGAGTTCCACGAGCGCCAGTCGGCCGAGAGCATCTATCGCCGGTACTTCTCCCCCAAGCCGACGCTCACCGAGCGCGACCTCGAACATTTCACCAACGTCGACATGGTCGATCGCGTTGCCTTGGCCGTCGAGTCCCAAGACCAGTTCGTCGCCTGGGCGAGCTACGAACGTTGGCCCGGCCGCAACGAGGCTGAGGCGGCCTTCATGGTCGACGACGATTTCCATGGCCGCGGGATCGCCACTCTGCTCCTCGAACACCTGGCTGCGATCGCCCGGAGCAACGGCATTGCACGGTTCACCGCCGAGGTGCTCGGCGACAACCGCGGCATGCTGGCCGTGTTCTCCAAGGCGGGCTGGCCCCTCAAACGACGCTTCGACTCCGGCGTCGTCGACCTCGACTGGGACCTGGCCACCACCGAAGAGTTCCTCGACAGCGTCGAGCGTCGGGAACAACGCGCGGACTCGCGGGCAGTCGCACGGCTGCTCATTCCGAAAGCCATCGCGATCGTGGGAGCATCTGATCGTGCAGGCAGCGTTGGTGCCGCGCTGTGGGAGAACCTGACCCGCACCGCGACCATGCCCGTCCATGCGGTCAATCCGAACCGCACCCATGTCGGTGGCACCGCCTGCTTCGCATCAATCGACGAGCTCCCCGACGACGTGTCGCTCGCCATCCTCGCCGTGCCCGCAGCCGCAGTCGAGGCCTCCATCGACGCCTGCATCGCGAAGCGAATGCGGGGTGCCATCATCATCACCGACGTCGACGACACCGATGTCGACGTGCCCGCACTCGTCGCCAGATCACGACGCAACGGCTTGCGTCTCATCGGCCCCTCCAGCATGGGCGCGGCCGCACTCCGACCGGACTCACAGCTGCAAGCGGCCCTCGTGGACGTGCAGTTGCCGGCCGGCGGCGTTGCAATCTCGCTGCAGTCCGGCTCGCTCGGCGGGTCGGTACTCCGCCAGGCCCGAGAGCTCGACCTCGGACTGTCGTGGTTCGTCTCCCTCGGCGACAAGAGCGACATCTCCGGCAACGACCTGCTGCAGTTCTGGGAAGACGACGACCAGACTCGCGTCATCGCGATGTACACCGAGTCGTTCGGCAACCCGTCGAAGTTCGCCCGCATCGCGCGACGCGTCTCGCGTCGTCGCCCGATCGTCGCCGTCCGCACCGGGGCCGCCGCCGACGGGGCCCTCGGCAGTGCACTGTTTCAACAGGCTGGTCTCATCGAGGTGCCGACCGTCCATGCCCTCCTCGACACCGCCCGGGTCCTTGCGAGCCAACCCGTGCTCCGCGGCCCTGCTGTCCGGGTGATCACCAACTCCCGAAGCCCTGCCACGCTTGCCGCAGCGGCACTCAGCGGCGCCGGCCTCGAGCCAACGATCGAGCGACTTCCGCTCGAATCGACCGCCGAAGCACTGCACCGCTCCATCGACGCTGCAATCGCCTCGGCCGACGTCGACGGTGTCCTCGTGATCCACACTCCGGCGGTCGCGTCAGTTCTGGACTCTGCGACGGCGAACGCGATCGACCGCGCGGGCACCGACGTCCCAAAGCCGGTGGTCGCCGTCATGCTCGGCGACGCTGACGGACCGGTACGCCGCGGTTCCGACGTTCCCGGATTCAGCTTCCCCGAACAAGCTGCGGCAGTCCTCGCCCGCTCGTACGCATACGGTCGATGGCTCAGCGCAGCGCACGAGACCACTCCTCTGGTGATCTCCGCGCTCGAACCCGACGCAGCTCAGGCCATCATCAGCCAGGCGTTCGCCACGAGGTCCGACACCGAAGCGTTTCGTCTCGATGTCGCCGGATCCCTGGCGATGTTGGAGGCGTACGGCATCGCTGCGGCACAAGCCGTCGAGGCCACGCCAGCCACCGCCGTCGAGGCAGCCCGATCGCTCGGCTATCCCGTCGCGATCAAAGCAGCCCGGCGCGGCGTCGGGAGGTCCGTGAAGGCCGGCATCGCACTCGACCTCGCCGAAGACGACGACGTCACTGAGTCGGTCGGCCTGATGAGCGATGCCCTCGGGGCCGACGCCGATCAGCTCATCGTGCAACACATGACCGCGCCCGGCTTCGAGGTTCGGATCCGGTGCACGCATGACGAGCGCCTCGGCGTGATCGTCTCGGTCGGTCTCGGCGGCGTCCATGCTGATGTCATCGATGACCGAGCGAGCCGACTCGCTCCGGTGTCGGGCCCGTCGGCACGAGCGATGCTGGCCGAGACCAAGGTCGCAGCGGCACTCACCGAGGCGGGAATCGACAGCGGCCCGTTGGTCGACGCAATCTGTCGGGCAGCGCTCCTCGCATCGGACCAGCACTCCGTGGCCGACCTCGACCTCAATCCGGTCATCGTCACGTCTGATTCCGCAGTGGTCACCGATGTCGCGATCACACTGGACCAGCATGATCATCGAGACGCACCACTCCGCAAGCTGACCTGAGTAAGTAGGTTCGATGCCATGACCACCGCTGCTGAGTTCACCGGGCCGTCGACCGAGCTGTTGCAGGCGTTGATCCGCAATGAGTGCGTCAACGACGGCACACCCGACTCCGGCAACGAAACGAAGAACTCCGACCTCCTCGTCAGCTACCTCGAAGGAACCGGCGTCGACATCCAGACCTACACGCCCCGTCCGGGCCGTGACTCGATGATCGCGCGCATTGCGGGCTCGGACCCGAACGCGCCATCGCTGTGCCTGATGGGCCACACCGATGTCGTGCCGGTCAACCGCGATGGTTGGACTCACGACCCGTTCGCTGCCGAGATCATCGACGGTGAGGTCTGGGGCCGAGGCGCCATCGACATGTTGAACCTCACCTCGACGATGGCCGTCGTGTTCCGTCAATTGGCCAACGAAGGCTTCCAGCCCAAGGGTGACCTCATCTACTTCGGTGTCGCCGACGAAGAGGCCGGCGGTGTCTGGGGTGCCGAGTGGATGGCTGAGCACCACTGGGACGACATGCGCGCCGACCACGTGCTCACCGAACTCGGCGGCTGGTCGACCGTCGACGATCACGGCACTCGCACCGTCACGGTGAACGTCGGCGAGAAGGGCCTTGCGTGGCGACGTCTGCGAGTCACGGGAACCCCGGGCCACGGTTCGATGCCGTTTGGCTCCGACAACGCGCTGATCAAGGCCGCCGAGATCGTCCGACGCATTGCCGACTATCGACCCTCGGCGCACATCGACGACATCTGGGAAGCACAGGTCGACGCGTTGGCGCTCCCCGACGAGTTGCGTGATGCGCTGAAGTCGTCCGACAAGATCTGGGACACGCTCAAGGACCTCCCGCCTGGTTTGGCCCGGACATGTCATGCGTTGACGCACACGACGTTCTCACCAAACGTCGCCCACGGCG
>Ga0209831_1001923_pt1 | contig 18540 bp, 10 predicted proteins | sample Maine_Asex4_meta_FD_187451 | JGI IMG/M metagenome (GOLD analysis project Ga0209831, IMG submission 187451) | Marine algal microbial communities from Maine, USA - Maine_Asex4_metaG (SPAdes) (version 2) | ecosystem: Host-associated > Algae > Red algae > Unclassified | place: Maine, USA | collected...
GCTAATTCAAAATTTCGGAAATTCACTTTTTTAGATGACTGATTTTGCGTCACTTAGATCTGCCAGATTTTTAAAATCTGGCAGATCTTGGCTATTCACGGTCAGCCTGTTTAGTCTTTAGTAGCAGCCTGCGAAGTACTAGGGTGTTATCGTAATTCTTAGTTCATCTTTGTCTTTTTTATTCGAATGTAAAGTAAAGTATTTAGCTAATTTCTACTGCTGCCAAGCTTAAGCGTACCAAAGACTAAAGACTAAAGACCAATGACTAAAGACTAAATAAGAAGTGAGATTCCTTCTGAGCTCTAAACTCAATGCACTTTTGCTGTTTCTTTAGCAGGCGCCACTGGTTTATAATCTTTTTTATCAATAATCATTTTAGCAATAATCTCACACAAGATTTCGGAAGTGCCACCACCAATTGGACCCAAACGACTATCCCTAAACATTCTAGCTAAAGGATACTCTTCCATATATCCATAGCCACCTAAAGATTGTAAGCAGTCATAGATAACTCGGTCGGCCATTTTAGTAGACAACAATTTGGACATACTAGCTTCTTTTACTACATATTCGCCATCATTCAATTGTTTAGCAATTTGATAATTAAAAGTTTTGGTCATTTCTATTTCACTAGCCATTTCTGCAGCCTTATGCCGAAGAACTTGAAATTGATTGATGGTTTTGCCAAACGCTTTCCGTTCGGACATATATTTCAAACTGTACTCTAAGGCGTATTCAGCTCGGGCGTGTGCATTGATGCCCATTATCAGTCGTTCCAAAGCAAAATGCTGCATAATATAGAAAAAGCCTTTATTTTCTTCTCCCATTAAATTTTCGGCAGGAATAAGCACATCATCAAAAGCAATTTCTCCTGTATCAGAAGCACGCCAACCTAATTTATCTAATTTACTGGCACTTAATCCGGGGGTATCTCTATCTATTAAGAATATGCTCATTCCTTTATTGCGAAGTGCTGGATCTGTTTTAGCAGCTACAATCAAATAATCACTATAAACGCCATTAGTAATAAAAGTTTTAGATCCATTAATCAAGTAGTGATCTCCTTTTCTTACGGCGGTAGTTCGCATTCCCGCTACATCTGAACCTCCGAATGGTTCAGAAATGCAAAGGCAACCTATTTTATCCCCATTAATACTTGCTGTTAAGTATTTCTCTTTTAATGCTGGACTAGCCTCTGCATTTAGATGGGTCATGGCTAAATAAGTATGTGCCCACATGGCAGCTGCAAATCCTCCAGAATTGACTCTTTGTAATTCTTCTAAAAAAATGACGGTATAAAAAATATCTAAATCTAAACCTCCGTAAGCCTCTGGGTATTTGATACCAAAATAACCCATTTCTCCAAATTTCTTCCAAATAGAGCGATCAATTTTTCCAGTTGCCTCCCAAGTATCAATATGGGGAACGACCTCTTGTTGTAAGAAGTCTCTAAAGCCAGCTCTAAACAATTGATGCTCTTCGTTGAAAAAATAGTTAGACATATTACGTGAACTTAAAGTTTTAAAGAATAGATTTTTGAAACTATACAACTTAGGGAACGAAGGAAAAATAAAATAACTATTTTGTTTTTAAAAAACCAGACCCTGTAAGGGTTTGAGTATCAAAAATTGTAAATTTATTTAATTCTTGTTCCTTATAGAATAGAGAGGCGAGAACAGAGATATAACCCAGGGTTAAAAATCAACGAAATCTCCTTATGTGAAAACAAAAGCTATCTCTTTTCTCGCTTCTCTGTTCACTATTCTTTAAAACTGTATAGTTTTAAAGAATAGATTATTTTTTACTACTAAACCAAGAATTAGGCACTTTGTTGTATTACAAAGTTAATTTATTAAACTCCGATTTCCAAAATTATTTAGATTAGGTCTTGTTTTATAAATCAAGCGTTTATATCGGTTTTTTCAGATTTTTATACTGAGTATATGGTGTAAAAAGAAATTAAATTTTGGGTATAAGAAATTAAGCTTAAAATATAAATTTAAAATGTAAACATGAAAAACATATAAAGTCCGAATCCTATATGAGTGAAAATAGAAAATCCTTTTTGTTGTTTAAATTTACTTTTATATATTACCGATAGCGGTATAAATCTAAAGCTAAATGAAGGGATACCTTCAAGGTCTATTGATACCCCATATCTTTTTTTGAGTGGAAATAATAGGGGCGTTAGCCCCGACACCGTCTATAGGAATGTCGTTTTGGAGGTTCATAAAGGAGCGTAGCTCCGACACCGTCTATAGTAAATAACGATTAGCCGTTTCTTTAAGCAGCGTTTTTTCGACACCGTCTACCTTACAGTGTCGAAGTAATGTCCCTTTAAGAAACGCCCAATAGTTATTCTGATAGACAGTGTCGGAGCTACGCTCTTTTATGGACCTCCAAAACGGCATTCCTATAGACAGTGTCGGAGCTACGCTCCTATTATTTCCACCAAAAAAGATATGAGGTATCAATAGATCTTCAAGATATCCCCTACATTGGAATTCATTTGAGTATTACATTTGTACCACTATACTTTTAAGTAAAAGTACTTTGAAAAACAAAGTAAAGCTTTTTTTCTAGCAAATGCAAACTCATTTTTAAGATTTTTTATGTACAAATATAATTTAGTGATTTTATTGTGTGTATGCTTGTCTTGTAATACTACGAAAAGTGTACAAAATCCAATTAGTAGCATTACTGAACCTGAACTCCAAAGTGTGATGCAGAAAGCGTTTACAGCAATGGGAGGCTTATCAAATTGGCAGTCAAAGAAATCAATTCATTTTGATAAAAAAACAGAATTATATTTAGCTTCTGGAGATATAGAAAAAGCTACTTTTCAAAAACATGACTACTATGAACAGCCAAACTCCAAAGTAGAAATTAGTTGGAGAGAAAATGAAGCAGCGCACCTTTTACAATTCGAAGACGGGAAAGCGCAGAAAAAGATTAATGGGAAAATTGATACCTCGGCTAAGACCAATTCTATTAAAAATTCCATAATGGCCTCTACCTTTGTAATAGGCATCCCTTTTAATTTAATTGATGAAGGAACGGTACTTTCTTATGAAGGCATTCAGACGATGGTCAATGGTAAAAAAGTACATGTTGTAAAGGCTGTTTACAATCCAGATATTTCTGCCAATCATACTAAATCGGATATTTGGTGGCATTATTTTGATGAAAAGACCTATGAGCAACTCGGGTATAAGGTACAATTAGTAGATCATACAAGTTATGTGGAAAATTTAACTTTTGAGCGAGTTGGTGGGTTCTTGTTAACGACCACTCGAAAAAGCTGGCGTTTAGATGAGGAGGGGAATAAATTGTATTTGAGAGCAGCTTATGAATATTCTAATTTTGAAGTGAAGTAAGCTTGTTTAGCTGAGGCTAAATGTAGGTATACTTTGAAAGTATCCCCTACATTCGACTTTAGTCGAGCATTATATTCATAGCACTACCCATATTTTCAACTAACGCTCTATATGCGTTAGCATTCTGCTGAAAAATGTTAAAGAACCTCTTTTAAAATTCAATCGTATAGTAGGTAACTATCTAGGTTATGCTAAGAAAGGGCTATTAAATTCTATTTCTTAATTCTACTTTAGCACGCTGGACTTCTTTCGTTGAAAAAGCACCGATTAAAGAAGATTGTATCTTCGGCTCACTAGCAATATGTTTTTTCAAACCGAAGATACAATCTTCTTTAATCGGCTATTCAAAAGAAAATCCTAGCGTGCCAAAGTAGAATTAAAGTGCCATAATCAAATAACCATTCTAAACAAATACGCAACTCTACTTAAGCTATTTTTGTACATTTTATAAGCTTGCGTAATTGCTTGAATCCCCGTATCTTAGTGAATTATAGATATAATCGTAGTTACTTAGGAAAATAGTAAATGGAATAGATTTTTTAGAGGGAGGGCATTTGATTTGTTTTTTTATAAAAAAAACAAATCAAATGCCCTCCCTCTAAAAAATCTATCTGCTAAATATACTTTTCACCTACTATTTTAGGTAGCAAAATAATGCTTCAGAATTTTTCTGAATAATGCTAATTATAATCAATAGTATTAGGTGTTTTTTATCAAATTTAGACTGTAACATTAGGCTTTGAGAAAACCTTTAAAGAGTAAAACACAACTCTACCATTCCTAAGCTATAAATCTGTTCCACTACTAATAGCGGGCTATGACAAAGGAAAATTTATTAAAATATTTGAAGGACCCAACATATCTACAACAGGTATCTTATCAGGAACTGAAAACCTTAGTGGCGGAACATCCTAGTAGTCTGAGTTTGCGCTATTTGTTGGCAGTCAAAAGTAAGCAAGAAAATAACAGTGATTTTGAACGTCAGCTAGCTTATTTAGCTACTTATGGGTTTGACAGAGCGCATTTATTTGATGTTTTTAATAAAAAAGAGTTGCCTCAAGAAATGGAGGATATACTACCTCAAGAAGATTATTTAGAATTAAAAGAGTTATCTGCATTAGAAAGAGAATTGAAGGCGAACCCAATCAGTCGCTCGAATGATTTACTTTTTGAAATGGAGGCACCAATCTCTACCATTCCAAGCTATAAAGCTCCTAAAATGGTCACAAAAGAAGAAATGGTTCCCACAGAGGACGAAGACTTTTATGTACTTAATTTTGACGAAGAATTAGATTCATCCGTAGAGCAGCAGGTAGAACGAGAGGTTTTGGAATCAAGAGTGGAAGGAAATTTGGCGGCAATTGAGGATCTTTTTAAAGATTTAGAAGAAGATGGCGTATCTGCAGATTTATCAACGGAGTTTGTCAACAATGGAACGTCTAAAGAATTAGCTCTACAAGAGACCGTCAAAGGTGGAGATTTTCCAAATATTCCCTTGGAGGTGTTGGATACGAATAGGGATCTTATTTCTAAAGACTCTATTATTATTTCATCAACTTCAATGCAGGAGGTAGAGCAGCGTGCTATGTCTATAGAAGATGCTGGACAAAAGTCCTTAATTCAAGCTACCACCTCTACCGACAACGAAGATCAGCTTGAAGATGCCAAAACGAGCGAAGCGATAACTCATATAGTAACTGAAATAATTCCCGAAACAACAGAAGAAACATTGGTGGTTAATCCTATTCCTAAATCAAGTTTTTCAACATGGTATGATCATGCGGGCGATCTAACTTCTTTTTCGGGCTACGATCTGGTTGGTTTTAATTCAAAAGGCATTATAAACGAATTATCAGCCTCCGAAAAAGAGCTAAAAATAGTAGAGCAGGTAAGAGAAGAGAAAATAAGAATCGCTAAACTTCAAGCAGAACGAAGAACTAAAATTAATAATAGTGTATCGGACGTTGTTAAGGTAAACCCTGTAAGCAAAACTAGCCTAGAGGATGCAGCTATTCTTGAAATAATACCTGCCGAAACACCGCCTTCTGAAGCGCAAGAACTAACTAAAAAGAAGAAAAAGAAACAGAAGCATATTTTAAAGGAGATTAAGAAAGAAGCGGAGACTAGTTTTGTTTTTGAAGAAGACATCGCTTCCGAAACTTTGGCGCAATTATTAGTATTACAAGGACATTATTCTAAAGCTAGGGCGATGTACGAACATCTCAGTTTGATTTTTCCCGAAAAAAGTAGTTTATTTGCATACGAAATTCAAAAAATTGAAAACTTGGAGGATGAAGTTGCGTAATATAACTAATAATTAATTCGAGTTTTAAAAAAAAAATAGATTTATGTTAACCTTCATGGTCATATTAATTGCTTTGGTTTGTGTCTTATTGATGGCAGCCGTATTAATCCAAAACCCTAAAGGTGGTGGTGTGGATTCTACGTTCGGTGGTCAGTCAGCAAACCAAATGTTGGGAGCTGCACGTTCTACGGACTTTATTGAAAAAGTTACTTGGGGATTGGCTGCGGCTTTATTTATCCTATGCATCGTTACTTCTTTAATGGTAGGTGCTGATGGAGTAGAGGCGGAGCGTTTATTATCTGAGTAACCTATGTATTGTAGCATAAGGTCAAAAAAAAGGGTTGAAGATATATTATCTTCAACCCTTTTTTGTTTGTGTGGGATTGTGGGATTGTTCCCTACTTTTCAACAACCACCTCTACTGTGTTCGCAACTGCTTTAGCAGCATCTTCTGTTGTCAAGCCTAAACCTTTAGAAGAAATCTGATCATCTTTAACTCCAAGTGTAACTAACATATCCTTGACCACTTCTGCCCGAAGACTGGCAATTTTTTTACAGTCTGATTTATTTTTGCCATCGGCAGTATGAACTTGTACTTGAATACGAGAATCTGGATGCTCTTTTAGTGCAGCGGCTAAACCTTCTACCTCTTCTTTAGACATTTTGTTAATTCGGTGGGAATTTTTGTCAAAACCGATGTCGCTAAGTGCGTAAACCGTCCCTACTGCCTTCGTATTAAACAATTTATTGAAATTTGCTTTTACATTTTCTTTAGATAAATTCGCTGCCGCAGCCCCTAGTTTTTCTTTTGTATTCGCCGCCGCAGATCCTAATTTTTCTTTTGTATTTGCTGCCGCAGTCCCTAATTTTTCTTTCGCTGCACCCATTTTTTCATTTATTTTCTCTTTTGCCTTATCTATATTTCGCTTAATCGGTTCTCCACTACTATCCACATAAAAACCGCCTTCTAATTTGAAATCTCCAGCTTTTTTTACAAGTGTCCCTTTTTTATTTAATAAATCGCCATTTGCATCGACATAGAAGGCATTTTGCTGCTTTTTCATATCTACGTCTGATTTGCAATCTGTTAATAGGAATACTAGTCCTATCATAGCAGTAAACGCTATCATTTTTTTAAAGAAACTAAAAAGTTTAACCATCATTATTTTATTTGTTTGATTTGTTATAAATATATCGTTCGTATTACTTAACAAGGGTAGCATTATTGGTTATTCTCATAACGAATTACACACGGTATCACGTTATGAGAATAATCAATACTATTTAAAACTCGGCAAAGGTAGTCGTTTTTCTAAAATTCTTTTTTCCCAAACTCGCTTTCTGGTCAGGGTTTAGTGGAATTCCTCCAAAATCGGACTCCCAAAACATTGGACGAGGACATTGTCATTCAAGTATCTGTTTGATAGTCTTATCAACAACCGAATACGCTTTCGATTCAACGAGACCAATAGAAAAAGTTTGAACAGTCGTTAAATACTTGTCTTTGTCTTGTCGCCCAAAACCCAACACCGTCATATCGGGTCTGCTCACATAATTATCAGGAAAATTATCATCTTCATGATGTAACATATACAACATTCGGGGGGAGTTAGGATCACCGAAAGCCATCCATTCTGGTGCAGGCAAATCGCCAATTTGGGGTTCGTTAATCAGATGTAGTTTCTTATCAGCAGAGGAAAACCAAAAATCAGTTGAGTCCATTTGTCCATTCGGCACCCCTTCATATTGTACCCAGTATTTATAGCCGGGACTGATTTTACTCATCGTGAAGTCGCAGCGATCTGGGTGAAAATCCCATGTTCCTTCCCATTGTTTATTGTCTGAGGTGAAAGTAATTTGAACATGATTTTTAGATTCCATATTGACTACCGAACTCGAAGGATCTGTCTTCGCATTCATTGCGTGAAAGTAGCTGCCGTCTTGTTTATGAATGGCATTAGGAAACCCTCGATATTCACCCTTATGAGCCGACCCTGGTTTTTTATGAAAACCCAACCAATCGACTCCATCTTTATCATTCATACTCGATAATCCACCACCTGTTTTTTCTAAAAAATAAGTCGCGGAAGGAGTAGTGATGATGTAGGTAGAATCGCCACCTGCTGATTCATCTATTCCGTGCGTGAGGTTTACTTTTTGCTTAGTCTGCGCAGCTTGCTTAGTCTGCGCAGCTTGATCCGTGCAGGCATTGAGTAATAACAATAGCAAAAGGAATAAAGTTAATTTATTCAGGTTCATAATTATGCGTTTGAAGAATCTTTGTTTTGTGCGCTTCGCCTCAACAAAAAGCCAATTGTGAAAATAATCAATGAACAAACCAAAAACATCAGCCTACCCCAAAGTGGATTAGGAATCAATGTCATTAGTAAAATACCTGTGCTCATACACATCACCATCATACCTAATTTTTTTCTTTGCTGGCGATCCGTTTCGCTTTGTTGACTATCTGAGATAACAGGTCTTTCTAAATCTGCGAAAAAGCGGTCTGTTTCGGCTTTGTTTTTGTCAGTCGCTTCGTTGTAGAACAAGGAAGTTAAACAGAAAAATCCGCCGGTAATAAATATATGACCTGCAATAATTAGAATGATATTTAGGTCAACAACTTCTCGTCTGGTGAGCGATTCGATACCAAATACTGCATCAGCAAAAACTTGTGCGGTTACCACATTAGCAACTGACCAAGAAACAAATCCCCCTACAACAATGGTCACCCAAGGCGCCCATGTAGGTGTTTTCTTAATAAAAATCCCAAATAACAAGGGTATCATCATTGGAATCTGAACCATTGTTGAAACGCCCATCATCAACTCAAATAGACTGAGTTCTTTAAGGGAGGAGAAAAACAGCCCAGCAGCAATGATTCCCATGCCACTAATAAAACTGACGACTCTACTGATGCGCAATAATTTCTTGTCGCTGTTCTCTTTATTTCTTTTAGCAAGAAAGGGTTGATAAATACTTCTAATAAAGATGCCAGCATTTTTGTTCAGTGCGGAGTCCATAGAGGACATGGAAGCGGCAAAAAGCCCCGCCATCAGCAATCCAATAGTACCCACGGGCATGGCATTTCGAGCAAATTCTAAATACACAGCATCTCCTGCTTTATTTCCCAATTGAGAATAGCCAGCTGCTGCATCTGGATATAAGGTCGCAGCCGCCCACGGAGGAATAAACCAGATAATCGTTCCAAATCCCATCAGCGTCATCGCTAATAAAGCGGCTTTACGAGCATTGATGGTGTCTTTTGCATTTAGAAATCGAAATGAATCATGAAGATTCATCATCGTTATGACCTGTTTCGGTAAAAAGAAAATGAAGGTGCCGAATAGTATTAAGGGATAGTTCATATTCGGACCTATGAGAAAACCGCCTGGGAAATTATTGACTAAATTAACCGGTCCTCCAACTTTGAATAATGCCACTATTGCACAGGCTATTGATATGACTGCTACTACCAAAGTTTGAACAAAGTCCGATGCTACAACGCCCCAAGCACCTGAAAGCACCGAAACAAAAACTACTGTAAAGCCTATCGCAATAATGGTTAAATTAATATCTGCATCAAAAACGGCACTGGTAAAAACGCCTAAGGCGTTTAGCCAAACACCAGCATTTAGAAAAGAGAAAACGATTAATGCCCAAGAAAAAAATGTTTCATTGCCGGGACCAAATCGCCTTTTGATTCCTTCGGTAGGGGTATCCACCCTCATTTGTCTAAAGCGATGAGCGAAATACGCCCATCCACAAAAGAAGGCGAAGGTATTGCCAAGATATACAAGACAAATGGCAAAACCGTCAGCGAAGGCTTTTCCTGCTGCTCCAGTAAATGTCACTGCTGAAAATTGCGCCATAAAAGCAGTTGATCCAACCATCCACCATAACATTTTACCGCCACCACGAAAATAATCACTCGTAGATTTACTCGCCATTCGAGAAAAAACAACGCCGATTGTAAGGATCAACATAAAATAGAGACCAATTACCAGATAGTCGTAGAACATGGTTTTCGTTTTAAGTAGAAGTTAGATGTCAGAAGAAGTCAGAAGTCAGACCGAATAAAAAGAAGTCAGAAGTCAGACCATTTTATTGTCAGAAGTCAGATTTATGACGTGTTCTGCTACGTCCCAAATCTGACTTCTGACAATAAAATGGTCTGACTTCTGACTTCTTTTTATTCGGTCTGACTTCTGACCTCTTTTCTAAGATTGTAAATGAAGAACATTTGTCGAGTTGCCATTCTGTCTAATGATGTCAATAAGTTGTTGATACAAACTACCTTCTTTAAAAGTTTGGTAAGCTTCGAATGTCTCCCCTTTAATATCTTTCACAAATTCTCTAATCAAATATTCCCAATTTCGCTCGGTATCACTTTCGATCTTTGGTTGATTGTCGGCGATGGCTTGCGGTAGCGGCAGTTCATTCCACGTTTTATCCGTTTGACTCCAAGTGTAAAGCGGACCCTGGCCGTAATGACCTTTGATATAAATCGCACCTTTTGTACCATAAAACACAACATGATCTTCGTTAAATCTCGGATTCAATCCACCATGTTTGAATAGTACAGAAACGGGTTTGGAAGCCATCGGACTTTCTAATTGAGCCAACACTGTATAAGTCCATTCAACATTACTTTCGCCCCATTCAAGCGACGGGTCATTTAGGTCTTCTGGAATATGGTCTCTTCTTGTTTTGAAATTATGAACCCCTTTGACGATTGGTGCTTTGCCCATGTCGTCTCGTACTTCTCCACTAATCGAAAGAATTTTTTCACCAATGACAGAGGTTACAATAGAAATTTTGTGGGTGAAATTATTGTTCAATCTGCCACCGCCATCTTCTTTTCGATGTGACCAACCAAAGGGAATATCTCGCTCCAAATTGAAATGAGAAATGCACTCCACTTCTACCGGTTCACCAATTTCGCCATTTGCAACAAGTTGTTTAGCATAAATAACGTAAGGCATGTATCGGAAACTCGAAGCAAAGGCTGTTTTTACCTTTTTCTCTTCTGCCAATTTGTATAATTCAACGGCTGTTTCTGAGCTGTCCGTAAGCGGCTTATCGCAAAAGACATGACATCCAAAATTAATTGCCTGCGTTATGGGTTCATAGTGAACACCGCCGGGCGTTCCGATAGAAACGATATCGGGTTGGCAATCCTTTAATGCCTGTTGCCAATCTGTACTAGCGTAATGAATGTTCATTTTTTTTGCCACTTCAACTACTCGATGTGGTGTTCTGCCAACGATGCCGACTATCTCCGCTCCGACTGCCCGAAAGGCATCTGCGTGTCCTTGTCCAGCGAAACCGGTTCCGTGTATTAATACTTTTAATTTTTTATCCATAACTAATATTGAATTTCGTTTTAATATTAGGAGTGTTCAGAAAAATTATTAAGCACTATTTTTTCATTTAAATTTTCATTTAAGTACCTAACCATAAATAATCGTCATTTTTGAAGAGACTATTTTTTCATTATACAACTAAAAAAATCTTTGAATAATCCATTTATTGAACTATTTTTTTAGGAAGTAGAATGGAAAAAGAGTCCTTCACAAAGTGACGATTATTTATGGTTAGGTACTTAAAATAGCGGGTAAAAAGTACATTTGGCAGAAAGCTTCTTTAGAGGGAGTTAATTTGATTTGTTTTTTTACAAAAAAACAAATCAAATTAACTCCCTCTAAAAAATCTATTCCATTTACTATTTACCTAATACTAAATTTATCGAAAAATAGTGTTTAAAATTTTTTCTGAACACCCCTATTCTAACATTTATAATTTAGAAGTGAGAAGAGAATAGAGCGCAGAGATGAATATGTCTCTTTGGTGTCTCTGTTCTCTCAGCGTAGTGGTCTCGCTTCTCTGTTCTGATTATTTTTCCGATATCTTCTTTTAAATAAAAATCCAACGGTAAGCATAGTGCCTCCAATAAATACAAAGCACAATCTTCCGACCAGATCATTTGGAATCAGTACCAACGATGATAAGAAAGTTCCATAAGCCAAACACATATTGCCTAATACCTTAAACTGGAGCGCATCATGACCTTTGTGTCCATGCTCTTTTTCATAATCAATTGGAGTATTTATTTTTACAAAAAATTGTTCTACCTCCTTGTGATAATCTTCCGAAGTCGTATTTCTGAAAAGGCGGGAGCCTAAAAACCAAAGGCTACAAAGTCCGATTACCGAAAAAACATTGGAGAAAAACATAACATCAATTAATTCTCGATTATTCCAGGGTCGTTCTACGCCAATAAATTCTAATAACATTTCGGGACCTACATGATACTGCAAGATATAAGAAATCAACATCCCAAAAACAACAGTAGACCATCCTGCCCACCGTGGAGTGTCTTGAAAAATCATACCCCAAGTCAAAGGAATCATGAAAGGAAGAGAAATCATTGCTCCAAGACGCATATTGATATCAAAAAGATTGATACCCTTTAATTCACTGAAAAAGACTGCGGATAAGATGACCAGTCCTCCCAAAACTACGGTTGTAATCATCGAGACAACGAGCAATTCTTTATCACTAGCTGATTTTCTTAAAATAGGTTTGTAAAAATTACGAACAAATATTCCTGCATTACGATTGAGTGTACTATCCATAGAAGACATCGTTGCTGCAAATATGGCGCAGATCATTACTCCAACCATACCGACCGGTAAGAGTTTAATTCCCATCGCCAAGTAAATCCCATCTACTGCTTTTTCCCCCAACGGTTTAAGAGATTCCACCTGAGATAAATCAGGGAAAATTATGGACGCAGCCATCGGAGGAATAAACCAAATAAAAGTTACGGTAAAGAAAAGAATCGACGCCATTAAAGAAGCCTTTCTCGCTTGGTCAGAATCTTTCACTGCTAAAAAACGATACCCATCATTTGTATTATTGACTGAAAAGAACTGTTTACAAAAGGAGGCAATGAACCATAGCCAAACAATACTGGGATCGGCTAATTCAGACCAATTGTATTGGGAAGTCGGTAGTTTATCGACAAAACCACCAATGCCTCCTACCTCCCGTAAGGAAAGAAAGGCTAAGATGATAGCGACCGGCAACATAATCATCAGTTGCATAAAATCACTGGCAACTACTGCCCAAGACCCTCCAATAAGCGAAATAATCATTACGGTTATTCCTACTGCCAATACAGTAATTTCCATGCTTACGCCAAATACAGTTGAAACGATAATTCCCAAACCATAAAGCCAAACACCTCCATGAATTACACCGAATGGAACAACTAGCCAGGTGAAAAATTGCTCACTGGCTTTGCCAAAGCGTTCGCGTACAATTTCTATGGCAGTTACTGCTCGAGTCTGCCGAAATCGTTTTGAAAAATAGAGAAAACTGATAAAGAATCCTACACCATTTGCTATGTAAACCGTAAATACAAAAGTCCCTGTTTCGTATGCCTTGCCCGCAGCACCGGTATAAGTAACTGCACTAATGAATGACATAAAAGTAGTAGCCCCCACTAACCACCATAGCATGCTTCCGCCACCACGGAAATAATCACTGGTACTCTTATTCATTCTTTTGAACGTAATACCCACGGCAATCATTAATATAAAATAGGCTACTACGACGAGGTAATCATAAGTCGAAAGCATATTGTATGTTGTTTAGTGTTGTGCGGAGGTTTTCTAAACTTGTTGCTTAGTATTAATGAAAAAATAAATCCGCTTTTATATTTTTGAATTGACCATTTTTTCTATGATTTTTCAAATCATACAAAAATACTCATTTCAAAATGCGGATTTATTTTTTCATCGTTACCTATTTCAGCCTCGGGGTTGTTCTATAAATCGGGTTTTAAAATCAAATAAGTTTAGTAAACCTAAGGTTGCACTGTATTAGACTTGTCCTCCTTTAAGAAACACCTATCTGAAATGCTCTTTTTCTGCTATTTTCCGCTAAAAAATAACTCAATAAATAGATTATTCAGTGATTTTTTAAAGAAAACTAGCAAAAAAATAGCTATTTCATATAAGTATTTTTGGTTCTTTGTCAATTCTTGCATGTAGCGGCGACTTTAGTCGCCGAGTGTATAAGTCGGCGACTAAAGTCGCCGCTACATTGAGTTGTATTTTGCAAAAATTGACAAAGAGCCGTATTTTTAAAGAAGGACAAGTCTATTTATAAATTTTTCCGAAAAGGAAAAAGTGAATTAAGTTCGACAGTCGTAATAATGCACAAATGTAATATATTGCAGATTAGTTGACTAATTATTGGTTGACCAATTTTCTGGGACAGTTCTTCCATAGAAGTATAGATGCTCAAATATACGAGGGAACAAACGGATCATTTTAAAACTATTGAAAATATAGTTCTCAGCGAAATTACCAAAACAACAAAGCCAACTATCTCAAACAAGATAGCTGGCTTTGAATTAATCGCCCAAAGGCTATAACATAGATGTATAAAATGTCTAGCTAAATAAACAGCCTAAACAAATAAACAATCCTCCTACATGTGATCAATAATATTCGAACCGAACTCAGAGCATTTCAATAACTTCGCACCTTTCATCAAACGCTCAAAATCATAAGTTACTCTTTTACTAGAAATAGCACCTTCCACGCCTTTAATCACTAAATCAGCCGCTTCATCCCAGCCTAAGTAACGTAACATCATCTCACCAGATAAAATTACAGAACTTGGATTTACTTTATCTAAGCCCGTGTATTTAGGAGCAGTACCATGCGTTGCTTCAAAGATAGCTCTACCTGTATTGTAGTTGATGTTTGCACCCGGGGCAATACCAATACCGCCTACCTCTGCTGCTAATGCATCAGAAATATAATCGCCATTTAAGTTTAAGGTAGCAATTACAGAATACTCTTTTGGTCGAAGTAAAATTTGTTGCAAGAAGGCATCTGCAATTACATCTTTTACTAATAATTTACCACTTTTAAGTGCTTTATCCTGTGCTGCATTCGCTGCGTCTACTCCTTTCTCTGCTTTAAGTTTATCATACTGTCTCCAAGTCCACACTTTCTTGCCAAATTCTTGCTCTGCTACATCATACCCCCATTCTTTGAACATACCTTCCGTAAACTTCATAATATTACCCTTATGAACCAAAGTCATAGATGGTAAATTATTCTTTAAAGCATACTGAATAGCAGCACGTACGAGTCGTTGTGTACCTTCTACAGAAACAGGTTTGATACCTAAAGATACCGTGTCAGGGAAACGAATCTGGGTAACGCCCATTTCCTTAATCAAAAACTTCTTTAGTTTCTTTAATTCCTTAGTTCCATGAAGATATTCTATACCTGCATAAATATCTTCTGTGTTCTCTCGGTAGATAACCATATCTACATCTTGAGGTTTTTTCACAGGAGAAGGAACGCCCTTAAAATATCTAACTGGACGAACACAAGCGTATAAATCTAATTTTTGTCGTAAGGCAACATTCAAAGAACGAATACCACCACCAACTGGTGTTGTCAACGGCCCTTTAATAGCTACTAAGTATTCTTTAATGGCTTCTAAAGTTTCATCTGGTAACCATTCTCCTGTAGCATCGAAAGCTTTTTGACCACATAGTACTTCTTTCCATACTATTTGCTTCTTTCCTTCATAAGCTTTCTCTACTGCTGCATCTAAGACTCTTACCGTAGCTGCCCAAATATCAGGACCGATGCCATCACCTTCTATAAATGGAATAATAGGATTTTTAGGAACTTTTAATTTCCCACTTTTAAGGATTTTTATTTTACTACCTTTCATGAACTGTTTCTGTTAATAATTATATAATTGGAAAGTGGAGCGTGCAGTTGTACGAGATGTTTATTTGTCTAGATTGTTTATTTGTTTATGCGAAGGGTATAAATACTTCGTCAAACAAATAAACAGATAAACAATCTAAACAAATAAACGACCTACCTACTTCTGTTCCCAGATTGTTTTTTTATTATGAGTTATTTTAATGACTCGGCGCGTGATAGTGGAGCCATCTTTTAAAGTTTCAACAGAATAACCTGTTGAAGTGTTTGTTTTGCTACCTTTTTTTCCTCCTGTCTTGGTTTTAGAACCCGTTTTAGAAGTACTCCCTTTACTAGTACCCGTCTTGGTTTTGCTGGTACTAGTCTTCGTTTTGCTAGTGCCTGCCTTCGTCTTACTAGTACCCGTTTTTGTTTTGGAAGCAGTAGTTTTCCCTTTACCTGTACCTTTAGTTTTGCCTTTAGCATTGGTCGCATCTGAATCAGCCGTACCTAATAAATCTGATTCAAAATGTAGCTTGCTCACTGCTTTCTCTTTGACAGCTCCATAAGTAGGCTTTTTATAGCCTGCTTTTTTTACTTTAGAGGCAGTCGTTTTTGCAACTATAGGATGAAGCGTTTTTTTAGTAGCTTTTCTCTTCTTTTCCAGCGTTGGCTTATTTTTATCCAATAAGCGTTTCTTTTTATCTTCTGCAGTTTTAGCATAAATAACTGCTTTTCTAGATAACGACATTATTTTTTTATCAGCCATATCATTTGATGATTTAATTGGTTTGTCAATAGATTTTTTTTGTTTACTAGTGTTTTCTTTCGCTTTTTTAGGTTGCTTTACTATATCTTTCTTTACTTTACTTTTTCTATCTTCTTTTTTTATACTTGCACCACCTAATTTAGCCAAACTTTCTTCTAAAATAGCAATTTTAGCTTTTGCATCGGCTTGTTTTTGACGTTCTTTGTCAACTACCGCAGTAGGTGCATTATTTACAAAACGTTCATTGCTTAGTTTCTTCTCTACGGAAATTAAGAAACCTTTATTGTACGCTAATTCTTTACTGATTCGCTCCAACTCTGCGGCTTCGTCTATTTGTAGATTCAATTCTACATAATACTTTTCTGTACCAGCGATAAAGTTAACCGTATTTTCTGGTTCCTTATCTATAAAAACTAGACTTTCAAGCACACCCATTTTTGTCAATAATTCATTTACCCCTTTCCTTTTAAAAAAGGAAGTAGCACTATCTGATTTCTGAACAAATACTTTTAATGGTTCAAAGCTCTTGAGATTGTTCTTTTGGCGAATCTCTCTAATCTTAGAGATGATGTCTTTTACAACTTCAAAATCTTTTACTAAGCCTTTATTAATTTTAGCTGCTTTAGGGAAAGAGCTATTGATACAGTCATCCCCTTTTTCTCTAGGCTTTAATTGATGCCAGATTTCTTCCGTAACGAAGGGCATTAAAGGATGTAGGGTCGTCATTAGTTGCTCAAAGAAACCAATTGCTTGGTCTAATGTTTTTTTATCGATTGGAGAACCATAAGGTGGTTTGATACATTCCAAATACCAAGAGAAGAAATCACCCCACATAAAGTTATATAAATCCATCACCGCTTCTGACAAACGATATTCCTCAAAGTTCTTTTCTATTCCTGTTAAGGTTTCTGATAATTTGCTATTAAACCACGCTCTAGCTAATTCATTAACGAGTGCTAAATCTTTACTTACAGGTTTATCTACAACTTCCCATCCTTTTAATAGACGAAGGGCATTCCACATTTTATTGCAAAATTCTTTCCCTTGCTGACACAATTTATCATCAAATAATAAATCGCCACCCGCAGGAGAACAAGACATCATTCCAAAACGTACGCCATCTGCACCAAAGTCTTCAATAAGCTTCAAGGCATCAGGAGAGTTGCCAAGAGATTTGCTCATTTTCCGACGCTGCTTATCCCTTACCATCCCTGTAAAGTAAACATGTTTGAAGGGGAAGGTACCTTTCCATTCATAGCCAGACATAACCATTCGGGCAATCCATAAAAAGATAATATCCCAACCTGTCACCACCACTTGAGTCGGGTAGTAGTAGTCTACCTCTCCACCAGATTCCATACCATCGAACACACTAAAAGGCCAAAGCCAAGAAGAAAACCAAGTATCTAATACATCTTCTTCTTGTTTAAGGTCTGCTAGTTTTATTTTTTTACCTAATTTCTTCTGGGCTAGTTTTAAGGCTTCTGCTTCATTTTCAGCAACGAAGACTTCCTCCCCATAATACCATGCAGGGATTCGATGCCCCCACCATAATTGACGAGAAATACACCAGTCCCGTATATTCTCCATCCAATGCTTATAAGTATTCTTATACTTTTTAGGAAAGAATTCTACTTCATCCGTTATAACTGCTTCCAATGCAGGAGGAGCAATTTGCTTCATGTCTACATACCACTGCTTAGAAAGTTTGGGTTCTACCACCGCATTGGTTCTTTCCGAGCGACCGATTTTGGTCACATAATCTTCTGTCTTTACAAAATTTCCGTCAGCTTCTAAGGTAGCTTTCATTAGTTTTCTAGCCTCAAAACGATCCAAGCCAACATGAACCTGTGCGTTTTCATTTAGCGTACCATTTAAATTAATCGTATCTATTACCTCTAAATTATGTCGTTTTCCAATTTCATAATCATTAGGATCATGCGCAGGAGTTACTTTTAAAGCACCCGTACCAAACTCTTTATCTACATAGTCGTCAAAAATGATAGGAACGCTTCGATTAACAACAGGTACAATGGCATTTTTACCAGCTAAATGTGCATAGCGTTCATCCGTTGGATTTACTGCAACAGCGGTATCTCCCATAATCGTTTCTGGTCGCTGCGTTGCAATAGTAATCCATTCATCTGTTCCTTCTACTTGATAACGTACATGGTACAACTTTGCTTTTTCCTCAAAGTGTATCACCTCTTCATTAGAGAGAACGGTCTGTGCTTCAGGGTCCCAATTGACCATACGCAAACCCCTATATAATTTTCCCTTATTATATAAATCTACAAATACCTTAATTACCTGCTTAGAACGCACTTCATCCATTGTGAATGC
>Ga0209831_1001925_pt1 | contig 18536 bp, 16 predicted proteins | sample Maine_Asex4_meta_FD_187451 | JGI IMG/M metagenome (GOLD analysis project Ga0209831, IMG submission 187451) | Marine algal microbial communities from Maine, USA - Maine_Asex4_metaG (SPAdes) (version 2) | ecosystem: Host-associated > Algae > Red algae > Unclassified | place: Maine, USA | collected...
CATCGAGGGCCTGCGCGCGCTCGGTGCCGACATCGACATCGGCGGCGGCTACGTGCGCGCCCGTGCCGGGCGGCTGCAGGGCACCCGCATCCGCTTCGATACCGTGACCGTGACCGGTACCGAGAACCTGTTGATGGCGGCCACGCTGGCACGCGGCGAGACGGTGTTCGAGAACGCCGCGCGCGAGCCCGAAGTGGTGGACCTGGCCCGCTACCTGATCGGCATGGGCGCGAAGATCGAGGGGGCGGGAACGTCCACCATCCACGTGCAGGGGGTCGATTCGCTGGAGGGCTGCCGGCATTCGGTGGTGCCCGATCGCATCGAGACCGGCACGTTCCTGGTCGCCGCCGCCGCCTCGCGCGGCCGGATCAGGGTGCTCGACACCGTGCCGGCGCTGCTGGACACCGTGCTCGGCAAGCTGCGCGACGCGGGTGGCACGATCACCACCGGCACCGACTGGATCGAGCTGGACATGCGGGGGCGGCGGGCGCGGGCAGTCGATATCGTCACCGAACCCCACCCGGCGTTCCCGACCGACATGCAGGCGCAGTTCTGCGTGCTGAACGCGCTGGCCGAGGGCACCGGTCGGGTGACCGAGACGGTGTTCGAGAACCGTTTCATGCACGTCAACGAGCTGCAGCGCATGGGGGCGGACATGTCGATCGACGGCAACACGGTCACCATCCGCGGCGTGGAGCGCCTGACCGGTGCGCCGGTCATGGCCACCGACCTGCGCGCCTCGGCCTCGTTGCTGATCGCGGCGCTGTGCGCCGAGGGCGAGACGACCGTGCGACGCGTGTACCACATCGATCGTGGCTACGAGCGCATCGAGGAGAAGTTCGCCACGCTGGGTGCCGGTATCCGCCGCGTGCCCGACACGCCCGATCCGGCGAGCGGGCCGTCCGTCGGGCCGGTGTCCGGCGCGGTGTCGGCGTAGCCCGCGTGCGCCCGCTGCGCTTCGCCCTGTCCAAGGGGCGCATCTTCGACGACACGTGGCCGTTGCTGGAGGCGGCCGGCATCGCGCCGAGCGAGGATCCGGCCGGGTCGAGAAAGCTCGTCATCCCGGCCCGCGACCCGCTGCCGGACGGGCAGCGGGTGGAGTTCCTGATCGTGCGCGCCTCGGACGTGCCGACCTATGTGCAGCGCGGTGGTGCCGATCTGGGCGTGGTCGGCAAGGATGTGCTGATGGAGCACGGCGGGGACGGTGTGCTCGAGTCGCTGGATCTGGCCATCGCACGCTGCCGGTTGATGGTGGCCGGGCCCGTCGGGCGCGTGCTGCCGGCCGGCCGGTTGCGCGTGGCCACCAAGTTTCCCGCCTGCGCGCGCCGGCACTTCGCCAGCCAGGCCCGCCAGATCGACCTGGTCAAGCTGTACGGTTCCATGGAGCTGGCACCGCTGGTGGGGCTGGCCGACCTGATCGTCGACGTGGTGGACACCGGCTCCACGCTGGCGGCCAACGGGCTGGAGCCGCTGGAACACATCGCCGACATCAGCGCCCGCCTGATCGTCAACCGCTCGGCCATGACGGTGCGTCACGCGCCGCTGGCCGCCATCGTGGCGCGGCTGGCCCGCGCGTGCGATGTCGCTCGCCCGGCCGCCTGATCACGCCGAAGCGCCACGTCTGCCGGACGATGCCCCCTTCTCCCGTCACCCGCCGCTCGCCGGCGCCTGGAACCCCGCCGTGAACCCGATCGACCGTTCGACCGACGACCTGCGCATCCGTGCCGAGCACGCACTGCGTTCCCCCGAGTCGCTGATGCAGCAGGTGCCGGTATCGGCGGCGGCGGCCACCACGGTGTCCGGCTGCCGCGACGAGGTGCGCCGCATCCTCGACGGGCGGGACGAGCGGCTGGTGGTGATCGCGGGACCGTGTTCCATCCACGATCCGGATGCCGCGCGCGAATACGCCGCCCGGCTGCTGGAGCAGCGCGAACGGCATGCCGACACGCTGGCGATCATCATGCGGGTCTACTTCGAGAAGCCGCGCACCACGGTCGGCTGGAAGGGGCTGATCAACGATCCGTTCATGGATGGCAGCTTTCGCATCAACGAGGGCCTGGCGATCGCCCGCGAGCTGCTCGCCGACATCGCCGACAGCGGCCTGCCCGCCGGGGTGGAGTACCTGGACCTGATCAGCCCGCAGTACATCGCCGACCTGGTCGGCTGGGGCGCCATTGGGGCGCGCACCACCGAGAGCCAGGGGCATCGCGAACTGGCCTCCGGGCTGTCCTGCCCGGTGGGGTTCAAGAACGGCACCGCCGGCAGCGTGCAGATCGCGGTCGACGCGATCGGGGCCGCCCGCCACCCGCACCACTTCCTGTCGGTGACCAAGGGCGGGCAGTCGGCGATCTTCCAGACCGGCGGCAACGAGGACTGCCACCTGATCCTCAGGGGCGGCAAGACGCACACCAACTACGATGCGGCCAGCGTGGACGATGCGTGCGCGCTGCTGGCCAAGGCCGGGCTGCGCGAGCGGGTCATGATCGATCTCAGCCACGCCAACTCCCGCAAGCTGCACCGGCGTCAGAGCTACGTGGGCCGCGATGTGTGCGCGCAGGTCGGCGACGGCGACCGACGCATCATGGGCGTCATGCTGGAGAGCAACCTGGTCGAGGGCAGCCAGTCGACGGCCAACAAGCCGCTGGTGCGCGGCCAGAGCGTCACCGATGCCTGCCTGGGCTGGGAGGAGACGCAGCCGTTGCTGGACGGCCTGTCCGAGGCGGTGCAGCGGCGTCGCGGCGGCTGAACCGTTCGTCGCCACGCACCGATCGACGTCAAGTCCCGGCCTCTTCCGCCGACCTAGGGTCTGTCGCCCCGACGTCCGGGGCCGAAGGCTACGGGTGTCATGGCACGTTCTTCCGATGCGATCTTCCCGCTGTCGCTGATCCGGGACAGGACGTTCCAGATGCGCCAGCTGCGCCGCGTGCTGTGGCTGACGCTGTTCTTCGTGGTGCAGTCCACGCTGCTGCTCGGCGTGTTCCACCACCGGCTGCTCGGCCGGATCGCGTCCGGCAACGCGCCGTTGCTGTTCGCCTCGGAGGACATCGGCACCCTCGGCGAGCACGTGCCGTCGGTGGCGGGAGCGATGGGCAGCTGGCTGGTGGTGATGCTGGTCATGAACGCGATCGTCACCGGCGCGATCGGGGTGTGGATCGTGCGCCGGCTCGGCAGTCCGTTGCTGGCCATGCGCCGTGCGCTCGACGATATCGGTGAAGGGCGGCTGGACACCCGGCTGCGCGAGAGCGACGAACAGGAGTTCGAGGAGCTCGCCCTGGCCTTCAACCGGGCGCTGGAGACGGTGCAGCAACGCGTGGCGGTGGCTCGCGAGGCCACCGCGATCCTGGCATCCCTCGAGGATCAGCCCGATCCGGATCCGCAGGCGATGTGCGCCGCGCTGACCCGCTGCGCCACCAGCCTGGACTGGTTCGATTCGAGCGGCAAGGCGGCCGGGGACGATCGGCGCCGACCGGTGAACCGTCAACGATGAGCCGGGGGTTGCCCGATACGGTGCGCGCCGCACTGCTGCCGGCGCTCGCGCTGGTCTCGCTGACGCTGCCCCCGGCGGCGTGGGCGGCGACGAGCGACGTCGGTGCACCCGGGTTCGACGCGGCGGTGCTGCCGATGGAGGAGGACGCCGCCGAGCGCGACTACGCGGCGGCGCTCGCGCTGGTGGAGGCGGGAAGCTATCGCGCCGCGCTGGCGGCCCTGCGACGCGTGCAGGTCGATCACCCGCGCTTCAGCCGGTTGTCCGCGGTGCAGACGCGCATCGCGGTGCTGCACGAGGCACCGGATGCAGGAGAGGCGCTGCCTACCTTCCTGGGGGCACTGGCCGCGCGCGATGCCGGGCACCTCGACGAGGCCCTGCGGGCACTCGACGCGCTGGTGGACAAGCATGCCGACAGCGTGCTGCTGGACGATGCCCTGTACCTGGGCGCCTACCTGTCGATCATGGACGGCTACGACTTTCCCGACGCGCGCCGGCGCCTGGACCGCCTGGAGGCCAACGTGCCGGACTCGGCCTACGCCGACTCGGCGCTGTACCTGTCCGGCATCGTGCACGAGCAGCTCGGCGACACCGCCGCGGCGCGCAGCGAGCTGGCGCAGCTGCGCGACCGGCACACCGCGCTGGGCCTGCCGTTCGGCTACCGCTGGCCGGTGGGCACGTTGCTGTCGCGCTACTGGTTCGACCGCGCCGAGCGGCGCATCGACATCATCGATGCGCGCTTGCGCGACGCGAGCCGCATCGGTGACGCCGCCCCGCTGGGCGATGGCCGGCTGCGCGTGTCGGTCGACGTCGGCGGACGCGACATGCAGCTGCTGCTCGAGCCCGCGGCCCTGGTGCGCGACACCGCGTGGCGCAACGCCTGGCGGGTCGACCGGGCGCCGCCGAGCGTGGGCGTGTACGAGGGCGTGGTCGAGGGGGCGAGCGATTCGTGGGTGCGTGCCACCATCGATGGCGGCTCGATCAGCGGCATGATCGGCATCGACGGCGAGCGCCTGCGACTGCTGCCCGGTCACCTGAGCGGCACGCTGGACTACTACCAGCCGGCCCCGAGAGGGCCGGGTGCGGGCAACGGGATCGATCCGGGCAACGCCGGTCTGGCCGGGCAGCTGCAGGCGATCGACCTGATGGTCGCGCCGCCGCGCAACGAACCGGCCGATACCGGGCGGCGGGTGCGCGAGCGGTTCAGCGCCACCCGCGAGGTGCCGTTGTCGATCGTGGTCGACAGCCGCTTCGACGGCTACCACGCCGGCAACGGACTGGCCCGCGCGCTGGATTACCTGAACGTGGCCGATGGCGTGTACCGCGATCACGGCCTGTCGATCGCGCTCGACGAGGCGGTGGTGTTCACCGATTCGGCCGATCCCCTCAAACTCGAGCCCGGCACGCTCGAGAGCATCCTGCGCCGCTTTCGCGCCTACCGGCAGGGGAATGCCGAACGGTTCGATTCGAGCGCCGCGACCTACCTGTTCACCGGCAATCGCAAGACCGATCCGACGCTCGGGCTGGCCTGGATCGACACGCTGTGCCGGATCGATGGCTACGATGTCGGCGTGACCACGCCCAGCTCGTTCGGCGAGGTGTTGCTGACCCACGAGCTCGGCCACTCGTTCGGGGCGCAGCACGACAGCGACACCGGTTGCGCGAGCGAGCGGGACGGGCTCATGTGGCCGCACATCTCGGAGCGCACCGGTACCCGGCTGACCGATTGCAGCCAGGTCAGCGTGCGGACCAGCCGCACCCGATCCTGCCTGTCGAACACCGTCGATCTGAGACTCGCGGCCGGGATGGGCGAGGGGGCCGCGGTGTTCTCCATCGAGCACGACGAGGCGGAGCTGGTGGTCGATGCCCGGCTGGTGGTCGAGGCATCGGCACCGGGTCAGGTGGACTGGCCGTCGAGCTGTCGCGTGCTCTCGCCGACCAGTGCCGATTGCACGGTGACCGGCCTGGCGGGCAACGAGCCGCGTCGGGTGACCCTGCCGCTCGCGGCCGGCGCCGACGCTCCGCTGGGGGCACGGGTGACGCCGGTCGGCATCGCCGAGCTGCGTCCGGGCGACAACACCGCGGTCATCGATGGCCGTACGCCCCTGCCGCCGGCCGGCGACCCGGAGCCGGATGGCGGCAGCACGTCCGATCCGGCACCCGAAATCGCGTCCGGACCGGTGGCGGGGGCGAGCGTGCAGGAAGCGGTCTCCGGCCAGCCGGCGAGCGGAGCCGGCGGCAGCGGCGGTGGAGGCGGCGGCGGCGCGTGGGGCCCGGCGGGACTGGCGTGGTTGATCGCGTTCGCCGCGTGCGGGCACCGGAGGCGCCGGTGCACGCGCCGTCGCACGCACCGCTAACCGTCGGCGGGATCGGGCGGCGTCGCGGAGGGGGGCGCACGACGCGCCGGCTGCTCGCCGAGCGGGACGTGCAGCGTCAGGGATGCCGAGCCGCGCAGCAGCTGCAGCTCGATCTCGCGCCCGGGCGGCAATGCGGCCACGCCCAGCGACAGGGCGCGCGCACTGTCGATCGGCCGACCGTCGAGCGCCACCACGATGTCGCCGCGCTCCAGACCCGCGGCGTGTCCAGGCGCACCGTGCGCCAGTCCGGTCACCAGCGCACCGCGCGTCGCGGCATGGCTGCCGTCCACCCGCGGCAGCACGGGCGGGTCGTCGGTCTCGATGCCCAGCCAGCCGCGGGTGACGTGTCCGTGCGCCAGCAGTTCGGGTACCACCCGGGCCAGCACGTGGGCCGGTATCGCGTAGCCGATGCCGCGTACCGCACGGCGACCGGCCATGCTGCCCGGACCGCCGCCGCCCCCGCCGCCGCCGAAGGTGCCGAGCGGCTCGTCCGCTCCCAGGAAGACCGCGGTGTTGACGCCGACCAGCTCGCCACGCGTGTCGATCAGCGCACCGCCCGAGTTGCCCGGATTGATGGCGGCATCGATCTGCACGAAATCCTGCCAGACGCTGCCGCCGGCGACGTGGCGCCTGGTCGCGCTGACGATGCCCTGGGTGACGGTCTGGCCGACATCGAACGGGTTGCCGATGGCGAGAACGATGTCGCCCACCCGTGGCGGCGCCACGGCATCGAGCGCCAGCGCGGGCAGGTCCTGCACGGGGACCCTCACCAGCGCCAGATCGGTCTCGGCATCCTCGCCGATCGAACGCCCCATCAGCAGGCGGCCATCCGGCAGGACCACGTTGATCACCTCCGCACCCTCTATCAGATGCCGGTTGGTGACGATCAGTCCGTCCCCGGCGACGATCACGCCGGAGCCCTGCCGCGTGTCCAGCCGCCTGAGGCTGCCGCGGCGCGCGGAGGAGCTGCTCGCGTACAGGCTGACCACCGACGGTGCGGCGCGCACCACGGCGTCGTTCCAGGACAGCGCGGAGAGCGTGGCCGGCGCACGCTGGACGACGGGCGCAGCGCGCAGGAACAGCGCCCACCCGGCGGCGCCGGCCAGCAGGCCGATCACGGCATAGAGCACGGTGCCACGCGCAGTCATCCGCACAGGGTAGCCGAGGCGGGCGTCGACGGTGCCGGGAACGCGAACGATCGGGTCCCGACCGGATACAATGAAAGGCTGCTCGCTCGGCGAGCGAGTCCTGCAAGGCATGCCGTGTCCGCGTGACGACGGCATGATGATCGAGAAGTGAGCCTTGCGATCGATGTGAGCGTGCACCGTTGTGCGTTCCGCTTCGTAAGCACAGCTGTCAGCGCGCCACTCGCACCGGCAGGCCGGACACACGACTGACCAGAGGTGATCGACGAATGAGTTCCACAACAGACGACCGTCAGCCGCGTGGCGAGAAGGGTCCCGGTGCCAAGGACAGCAAGCTGCCCGATCAGTACGCGGACGCCGCTCCCGGTTCGACCGACAACCCGGTGGCCCTCGAGTCCTCGGTGACCGACGCGTCGGATCCGAAGCGCCGTCGTCTGCTGGTGCTCGGCGCCAGTGCGGTCGGTGGCCTGGGCGTCGCGGCGGTCGCGATGCCCATGGTCGCCTCGATGCTGCCCAGCGCGCGTGCCAAGGCGGCGGGCGCGCCGGTCGAGGTCGATATTTCCAAGATCGGCAGCGGCCAGATCATCACCGTCGAATGGCGCGGCAAGCCGGTCTGGGTCGTGAACCGTACAGAGGAGCAGCTCGGACGGCTGGAGGACAACCCCGCGCGCCTGTCCGACCCCGGTTCCGAGCAACCGCAACAGCCCGAGTACGCGATGAACGACACGCGTTCGATCAAGCCCGAGTTCCTGGTGGTGGTCGGCGTGTGCACGCACCTGGGGTGCTCGCCCACCTACCGGCCCGATGTGGCGCCGGCGGACCTGGGCAGTTCCTGGGAGGGCGGATTCTTCTGTCCGTGCCACGGTTCCAAGTTCGACCTCGCCGGTCGTGTCTACGCGGGCATGCCGGCCCCGATCAATCTCGAGATTCCACCCTACCGCTTCGTCGATGACGGCACGATCGTCGTCGGCGAGGATTCGGACGCTTCAGGAGCAACGCCCGCATGAGCACGAACATCTCTCCTGGCGATGCCAGGCCTGTCGACGAACCGTCTGCCGGTCAAGGTGGCCAAGGCGGCATGGGTGGCAAGATCAGCCAGGCCGGGAGCGGTCTGCTGAACTGGGTGGACGAGCGCTTCCCGCTCACCAAGCTGCTCGAGGAGCACGTCACCAAGTACTACGCGCCCAAGAACTTCAACGTCTGGTACGTGTTCGGCGTGCTGGCCATGGTCACGCTGGTCATCCAGATCGTGACCGGCATCTTCCTGACCATGAACTACAAGCCGGACGGTCAGCTGGCGTTCTCCTCGGTCGAGTACATCATGCGCGACGTCAACTTCGGCTGGCTGATCCGCTACATGCATTCCACCGGCGCCTCGGCGTTCTTCCTGGTCATCTACCTGCACATGTTCAGGGCGCTGATGTACGGCTCCTACAAGAAGCCGCGCGAGCTGCTGTGGGTGTTCGGCATGATGATCTACGTGGTGCTCATGGCCGAGGCGTTCATGGGTTACCTGCTGCCGTGGGGCCAGATGAGCTACTGGGGCGCGCAGGTCATCATCTCGCTGTTCGGTGCGATCCCGTTCGGCATCGGTGACGCGGTCACCATCTGGCTCAAGGGCGACTACATCGTCTCGGACGCCACGCTGAACCGCTTCTTCGCGCTGCACGTCATCGCCGTGCCGCTGGTGCTGCTCGGGCTGGTGGTCGGTCACATCATGGCGCTGCACGAGGTGGGCTCGAACAACCCCGATGGCATCGAGATCAAGAAGAACAAGAATGCTGCCGGCATTCCCAAGGACGGCATCCCGTTCCACCCGTACTACACGGTCAAGGACCTGGTCGCCATCGTGATCTTCTTCATCCTGTTCTTCGCGGTGGTGTTCTTCGCCCCCGAGATGGGTGGCTACTTCCTGGAGCACGCCAACTTCATTCCGGCCGATCCGCTGAAGACGCCCGAGCACATCGCACCGGTCTGGTACTTCACGCCCTTCTACGCCATCCTGCGGGCCGTGCCCGACAAGCTCGGCGGCGTCATCGCGATGGGCGGTGCCATCGCGGTCCTGTTCGTGCTGCCCTGGCTGGATCGCAGCCCGATCCGCTCCATCCGCTACCGCGCACCGTGGTACCGCATCATGCTGTTCGTGTTCGCCGCGAACTTCATCGTGCTCGGCTACCTGGGCATCCAGCCCGCCACGCCGATCTACACGATCGTGACGCGCATCTGCACGATCCTCTACTTCGCCTACTTCCCGCTGCTGTTCATTCTCAGCCGCAACGAGAAGGGCAAGCCGCTGCCGGATCGTGTCACCTACAAGGGGTCGGCAACCGCCGACCACGGTGTCGGCAACAACGCCGAAGTGGCCGGGGCGGCAGCACGATGAGCTTTCGTTCCTACGGTTCGGAGCGGCGCGAGTCGCTTGCGCGGCGCCATGACGCACCCGTTGCGTCGCGCTCGGCACGTGTCCGCACCCGTCCGGCCCCGTCCGGCACGACGGGTGATGCGCGTGCGCTGACCGGCATCCTGCTGTCGGCGCTGGTGTTGATCGTGCTGTTCGCCTCGATCGGCACGGCGCGTGCCGCGGGCTCCGCGGTGCCGCTGGAGCAGCCGCGCATCGACCAGGGCAACGAGAAGTCGTTGCAGCGCGGTGCCGCGCACTTCGTGAACAACTGCATGGGTTGTCACAGCGCCGGCTACAACCGCTACAGCCGGGTCGCGGCCGATCTGGGCCTGTCGGAAGAGGATGTGGAGCGCAACCTCATCTTCACCACCGACGTGGACGGCGAACCGACCAAGGTGGGCGCGCTGATGACCAACAACATGACCAAGGAGTACGGTCAGCAGGCGTTCGGCATCAAGCCGCCCGACCTGTCGTTGACGGCGCGCTCGCGGGGCACCGACTGGATCTACACGTTCCTGCAGACGTTCTACCTGGACGATGACCGTCAGACGGGCGTCAACAACCTGGTGTACCCCGGTACGGCCATGCCGCACGTGCTGTGGAACTATCAGGGATTTCAGGTACTGGAGGAAGGTGCCGTCGACGAGGAACACGCCGAGGACGGGCACGCTGCTCCGCAGCTGGTCCTGGCGGAGGCGGGGAGCCTGTCGCCCGAGGAGTACGACGACATGATCGCCGACATCACCAATTTCCTGGCCTACATGGCGAATCCGATCAAGGAGACCAGTCACCGGGTCGGCATCCTGGTGATGCTGTTCCTGCTCGGTCTGCTGGTCGTGGCCTACTTCCTCAAGAAGGAGTACTGGAAGAACGTTGTCTGAGCAAGCCGCGGCGGACCCCGCGTCCGGTGCGGGTGCCTCGGCGGGCACTTCCACCGCCGCGTCGGGCCGACGACGTTCGGTACCGTTGCTGTACTCGGATCCGGAGACGATCGATTGTCACCGGGTCCGCATACTGCTCGCCGAGAAGGGCATCGTCCACGAGACGGTGGACGTCACGGGCGGTGCGGTACCCGGATCCCTGCTCGCGTTCGATCCGGCCGGCACATTGCCGGCGATGGTCGATCGCGAACTGCCCCTCTACGAGGTCGGGGTGATCACCGACTATCTCGACGAGCGCTACCCGCACCCGCCGATGTTGCCGGTCGACCCGGTGTCGCGTGCCCGCACCCGACTGACGTTGCACCGCATACGGGCCGAATGGCAGGCGCTGCTTCCCGAACGAGGCGCTCCCGACACCCGGCAGGCCGCACGTCTGCGGACGGCCCTGGTCGAATCCTCCACACTGTTCGACGCGATGCCCTTCTTCATGAGCGACAGCTACTCGGTGCTGGACGCGGCCCTGCTGCCCGTGTTGTGGCGAGCCAGTCGATATGGCATCGTGACGACTGCCGTGGCACCACGCGTCATGGTCTATGCTGAGCGGATGTTCGCGCGTCCCGCCTTCCGAACCAGTCTGAGTGTCCGGGAACGGGACATGGGCGAGGGCGGGATCCGGAACATGGACAGGAGAGACTGAGCGGTGATCTTTAGGTGACTTCCAGCAGACCGTACCTGGTACGTGCGTTGTACGAATGGATCGTGGACAACGGTTTCACGCCGTACATGCTCGTCGATACCGCACAGGAGACGGTCGCGGTTCCGCGTGCCTTCGTCGAGAACGGACGCATCATCCTGAACATCAGTCCCGAGGCCACTCACAGCCTGGTGCTCGGCAACGAGTCGGTCACGTTCAACGCCCGCTTCAGCGGTACCGCCATGGATGTCAACGTGCCGGTGTCCAGCGTGCTGGCCATCTACGCCCGGGAGAACGGGCAGGGCATGATGTTCGGGGATCAGGACGATACGCCTCCGGAGCCGGATTCGCGGCCGTCCCCGCCGCGCGTGATCGATGGCGGCAAGCCGCCGCCGCCCGCGCCACCGGCCACCGTCAAGCGTCCGAATCTCAAGATCGTCAAGTAGCGATCGGTGCGCCGATCGCCGCCGATCCCCCGCCCGGCCCTCAATCGGACAGGGCGTGGCGTACCCAGCGCAGGGCGACATCGTCGACCCGCTGCCACTCGCGGGGATCGAGGTCGCGCGAGGAGGATGTGATCCCCACGACATCGATGCGGACCGGGCGTCTCGGGTCGGCACGCCGTGCCGCGAGCCAGGCGCGTACCGTTCGCATCAGCCGGACGCGCTTGCGCGCATCGATGCTTGCCAGTGGCCCACCGGACGCCATCGAGGCGCGGTAGCGAACCTCGACGAACACCAGCGTACCGCTGGCCGGCTCGACCGCGATCAGATCTATCTCGCCGACGCGGCGCCGGTAGCCTCGTTCCAGGATGATCAGGCCGGCCGCCTGCAGGTGACGGGCGGCCAGCGCTTCGCCAGCGTCGCCACGGCGCTTGCGCATCGGGACCGGCCGATCGGAAGAGGCGGGGTCTGACATGGTGAACCTCCGTGTTCACGGGATCGATCGATGGTGTCGCAGGCCCGGTGCCCGGTGCGGCGGGCGATCGCTCAGCCGTCGCCGATCCGGGCGGTGCCGTCCGGCACGTCGATCGATTCGATCGGCACCGCGACCCCGTTCCGGTACTGGGCCCAGTCCAGGCTTCGATGCACGACGCCGTTCGTGTCGAGCGTCAACCGGCCGGTATAGCCGGGCAGTTCGGCCCCGTCGACGAGATCGTCCAGCGACGTGACGATGCTCCAGGCATCCGCACCCAGCGCGTACAACTTGCCGAAGCCGCCGGCAGCGGCCGGGAAGCGTTGCAGCAGTTCCCGCTTGAACGGGTCGTCCGCCAGGGCGGCGTCCAGCATCCACGGCGCGTCCACGTAGAACACGCTGTTCAGGTCCCGGTCGATCTTCGCATCGCCCACCGGCGAGGCGACGCGCGAGGTCGCGAAACGCGGTACCGCGCCGGCGCGAAAGAAATCGAGCTGCGGACGCACCGAGCGCGCCTGCTCGTTGCTCATGGCCAGGAACACCAGATCGACATCGTTGCGGATCGCCGGTTCGTGGAACAGCCGCTCGCCGATGGTGGCACTCAGCGTGCGAAAGCGCGCGTCGCTGTCGTCGATGGCGAGCGCTGCGCGGATCTGTTCCGAGAAGTCGTATTCCCCCCCGGGCAACACCCCCACGTGCAGCACGTCGCCGCCACGAACGAACATCGCTTCCTGGAAGGCGCGCGCCTCGCGATCACCGCGCGAATCGTCGCTCTGCAACACGATGGCATTGTTCAGCGACAGGGCGATGGCGCGTTCCGCCACGGCTCGCGCCTCGTCCTCGGGTGCCAGGCCGAACTGGATGGCGTTGCGACGCACCGCGCCGCTGCCGATGTCCTGCACGGTGTTCAGCGTCACCGTGGGCACCTGCACGCGTCGCTGGGTGAGAATCGCGGCGACCGCCTCCTTGCGCAGCGGCCCTATCACGGCGTCCGCACCGTCCCGCACCGCCGTCTCGTACGCGCGGCGGGCGAACGCCGGGTTCACGCCGACATCGTAGAAGCGCAGATCCGGCACGCCGGTGCCCGAGGCGCGCGCGCGCTCGCGCGCAGCGATCAGCCCGTCGCGGATGGCGGCGGCGGCGCCCAGCGTGCGGCTGTCGGTCAGCGGCAGCAGCACGGCTATCCGCTCGATGCGTCCGTCGCCGGTCAGCCCGCCGAAGCGGGTGTCCTGCGCCAGCGAACCGATGAAGCGGTCGTTGGCCGGGTGATCCGGGAACAGCGTGCGCCACTGCGCCAGTGCGGCCGCGCGGCCTTCCGATCGCGACCCGGTCGATCGCGACCCGGTCGATCGCGACCCGGTCGATACCTCGGCATCGGCGAGCGCCAGCTCGATCCAGCCCTGGTAGACGTCGCCGCGCACGTTGGTGGTCAGGCGCTGCAGGGTCGACAGGGGCAGGTCGGTCAGCATCAGCCAGATGCCTGCTTGGCTGCGCTCGATGATCGCCGGATCGTCGAGCTGTTCCTCCAGACCGATGCGCGCCACCAGCTCCTGATCGGCATCGCCCAGGCGACGGTACGCCAGGGCGCGGGTCTCGTAGACGCGGGCGCGCTGCAACGCATCGTCCACCGACTCGGGGGGCGGCAGCGCATCGAGGGCACCCTGCGCATCGTCGTCCAGCAGGCGCGCCTTGGCCACCAGTATGTCGCGCCGCTGCGCCAGCGGAAGCGTGGCGAGTTGCAGCGGAACCGCCTCCAGCCGCGCACGGCCCGGCTCCTTCAGCCCGCGGTCGTAGAGAATCTCGGCGGCCACCAGCAGGTCGTCCTGCCGGCTCGGCTCGTCGGGCGCATCGGCGGCGCGCCGGGCGTAGACCTCGGCCGCCTCCAGGGGGCGGCCGAGCTGCAGCAGCTGGCGCGCCTGCGGGTCTGTTACGCTGACGTAGGCCGGATCGTCCGGCAGTGGCGGCAGGGTGTCGCCGCGGCCGGCACAGCCCGCGACCAGCGCCAGCAGGCAGGCGCCGGCCAGCGTCCGTGCCAGCGCCGGCGGAAATCGCGAGGCCGAACGGCTCGCCTCAGTCAACGAGCCGTCAGATGCGGCCGCGCGGATCGGTCTCTTCATGTCGGGCGAGCATACGCTGTACCTCGTGGCCACGCCAATCGGCCATCTCGACGACATCGGCGTGCGGGCCCTGCACGTGCTGCGATCCGTCACCCGCGTCTACGCCGAGGACACGCGCCACAGCGTCGGCCTGCTCCGACATCACGGCGTGACCACGCCGCTGACGGCCCTGCACGAGCACAACGAGCGTGAGCGGGCCGACGCGATCGTGGAGCGCATCCGCGAGCAGGGCGACGCGGCGCTGATCAGCGATGCCGGCACGCCTTCCATCAGCGATCCCGGCTACCGGCTGGTGCGCGCCTGCATCGAGGCGGACGTGCCGGTGGTGGCGGTGCCGGGGGCCAGCGCGGTGCTGGCGGCCCTGGTGGTGTCGGGGCTGCCGACCGATCGCTTCGAGTTCGCCGGGTTCCTGCCCTCGCGCTCGAACGCCCGTCGCGAGCGCTATCGCGAACTGGGCGCTCGCTCGCACACGCTGGTGCTGTACGAGTCCCCGCACCGCATCGTCGATTCGCTGGCCGATCTGGCGGACGTGATCGGCGCCGGGCGCCGGGTGGCGGTGGCGCGGGAGCTCACCAAGCGATTCGAGACGGTACTGCGAGGGCCCGTGCAGGAGGTGCTCGAGCGGGTCAGGGCGGACCGCAACCAGCAGCGCGGCGAGTTCGTGATCGTCGTCGGCGGTACCGGACAGGTGGGTGCCGATGATGCGACGGGCGAACCGGACGGGTCGAGCCTGCCGGGCGATGCCGGCGCGCTGTCCACCGATGCGCTGATCCTGGCGCTGGCACCGCACCTGCCACCGCGCACCGTCGCACGCGTGGTGGCGGACCTAAAACGCTTGCCCAAGCGGGACGTGTACGCACGTGCCATGTCGCTCGCCGGACGGGGCTGACCCGGGCGCCCGGCCGCGGCGATTCATTCGATTCGATCCGCGCACGCGCCGCTGGACATCCGGGAGTGGTAGATTGATCGCGGGAGTCGGCCAGGCTATCGCTGCGATCAGGTTGCGCGCACCTTCGGGAGCAGGCGGGCGGATCGGGGAGGAAAGTCCGGGCTCCACAGGACAGGGCGCCAGGTAATTCCTGGGGGGCGCGAGCCTACGGAAAGTGCAGCAGAGAGCAGACCGCCTACGTGGCCCACGGTGCAAGCCGGGGGTCGCCGGCAAGGGTGAAAGGGTGCGGTAAGAGCGCACCGCGTCGGTGGCAACATTCGACGGCATGGTAAACCCCGCCTGGAGCAAGACCGAATAGGGGGACATGGGTGTGGTCCGCACCGTTCCCGGGTAGGTCGCACGAACGCCGTGGTGACACGGTGTCTAGATGAATGATGGCCTTCGACAGAACCCGGCTTATCGGCCGGCTCCCACCTTCTGTCGAGCAGCCGTGCCCGTTTCCCGGGTGCCCGTGTCCTTGTCCGGGTCCGCCCTTTCCCGTGCCCGCCGTTCGCGAGCGAACCGCGCGTGCCCTGTCACCGCGTCTGCGCCGACGGTGTTCCACAGCATGTCGCCGCGCGTTCCACACGGTATTGTGAACCGCTGTTACCAATTGTCACGCGTGTCAAACCGGTGCCACCCTTCGGGATGATCAGCGCCGGTCGACATGAGTCCGTTTCTGGGTAGTCGTGCCAAGTCGTTGATGCCACGCTCGTTGCAACGGGCGCCGGATCTACGTCACAGCGCATAAAAACCAGTGCTGTCAGACGCTTGTAGCGTTGACCGTGTGTGACGTGGGTCGTATAGTGCCCACAGGTGCCGAGAAGTGCCTGTCAGTGGGAAAACGCGCGCTTGCGGCATGGAATTCCGTGGAATCACAAAGATCACGGTCGATGCGAAAGCGCGCTTCGCGGTGCCGAAGCATCACCGCGATCATTTTGCCGGGCACGGCATCACCGAGATCGTCCTGACCGCCGACCTGTCCGGTTGCCTGCTCGTCTATCCCAAGCCCGTCTGGCTCGAGATCGAGGCACAGATCAACGCCCTGCCCAACAGTCACCCCGACACTCGCCGGATGCAGCGCCTCTATGTCGGTCACGCCACGCTGATGGATCTGGACGCGAGCGGTCGGGTGCTGCTGTCGCCCGAGTTGCGCGAGTACGCCGAGATCGAGCGCCGCGTGGTGCTGATCGGGCAGGGCAGGAAGCTGGAGCTGTGGGCCGAGCATGCCTGGGCGGCCGAGAACGAGCGCTGGAAGCAGCAGGCGCGCCAGGGCTCGGCATTGCCACCCCCCGACGCCCTGCAGGACATCACCTTCTGATGGCCCATCCGGAGGACAACGGGCCTGCGAACAGCGAGCCTGCGGACAGCGTACGCGGCCACGTCGCGGTGCTCGGCAGCGAGGCCGTCGAGGCACTGGCGGTCGTGCCGGCGGGACGTTACGTGGACGCCACCTACGGGCGTGGCGGCCATGCCGAAGAGGTGCTGTCACGGCTGGGCGCGGACGGTGCGCTGCTGGCCCTGGACCGTGATCCCGAAGCCATCGAGGATGCCCGCCAGCGCTTCGCGCACGAATCGCGCTTCACGATCCGGCAGGCGAACTTCGCCGCCATCGAGGCGGTGGTGGCCGCCGCCGGCTGGTCGGGTCGGGTGGACGGGCTGCTGGCGGACCTGGGCGTATCGTCACCGCAACTGGATGTCGCCTCGCGCGGGTTCGGGTTCTCCCGCGACGGCGCGCTGGACATGCGCATGGATCCGGGGCACGGCGTGTCGGCGGCCGAGTGGGTCGCACGGATCGACGAGGCGGCGCTGGCCGACGTGCTGCGGCGCTACGGCGACGAGCGCTACGCGCGGCGCATCGCCCGCGCCATCGTCGCGGCCCGCGAGCTCGAGCCCATCCTGACCACCGGACAGCTGGCCGAGATCGTCAAGGTGGCCCACCCGCGCTGGGAGCGTCACCACCACCCGGCCACACGCACGTTCCAGGCGATCCGGATCGCGGTCAACGGCGAGCTGGACGCGCTGGCGGCGTTGCTCGACGCGGCGGCCCGGGTGCTGTGCGAGGGCGGCCGGCTGGCGGTCATCAGCTTCCATTCGCTGGAGGACCGGCTGGTCAAGCGGGCGTTCCGGCGCCCGCCGCCCGACCCGTCGATCCCGCGCGGCCTGCCGGTACCCGAGCCGGTGGTGGCGCACCCGTGGCGCGCGATCGGCAAGCCGGTGTTCGCCGGCGAGGCGGAGCTCGCCCGCAATCCGCGCGCGCGCAGCGCGGTGCTGCGCATTGCCGAGCGTGTGCCGGCTGGAGGCGCATCGCGATGAATCGCTGGAGCGTGCTGTCGATCGCGCTGGCCGGCCTGTGCGCCTGCTCGGCGCTCAGCGTGGCGTGGTCGCAGCACCTGTCGCGCGCGGCCTGGTCCGACATCAGCCGCAGCCGTGCCGCGATCGACGAGCTGGCGGTGCGCTGGAGTCGGTTGCAGATCGAGCAGAGCACCTTTTCCGAGTACGGCCGCATCGAGCGGGCCGCGAGCGAGCGGCTCGGCATGGAGCACCCGACGCTGCAAAGCTCGCGGATGATCGTGCTCGGTCGTCCCGGGGGCGCGCCGTGAGGGTGTCGCCTCGTAGGGCATCCGCCGCCTCCGAGGCGTCGCGTCCGGTGCCGGTACCCCTGCAGAGCCTGCGCTGGCGCCGGCAGAGCGTCATGGCGGTGTTCGCCCTGCTGGGCCTCGGGCTGGTCGCGCGTGCGGTGTTCCTGCAGGTGTTCGATCACGACTTCTACCGCGGGCAGGGCGATGCGCGGCAGATGCGCACCGTGGCGATTCCGGCACATCGCGGCATGCTCATGGACCGGCACGGCGAGCCGCTGGCGATCTCGACGCCGATCCAGACGCTGTGGGGCAACCCGCAGGGTCTGGTCGAGCAGCCGGGTGCGCTGCGCGAGGTCGCCGCCATCCTGTCGCTGGATCCGGAGCGGCTGCAGCAGCGCGTGGAGACATCGGCCGCCCGCGGGCGCGCCTTCATGTACGTCAAGCGTCACGTCACGCCGGACGTGGCCGCGCGGGTCACGGCCCTGCGGGTGGCCGACTTGTCGGTGCAGCGCGAGTACCGGCGCTACTACCCCAGCGGCGGCGCCGCCTCGCATCTGATCGGCTTCACCGACATCGACGACCGCGGACGCGAGGGGCTGGAACTGGCCTACGACGGGTGGCTGACGGGCTCGGTCGGCAAGCGACGCATCCGGCGCGACCTGAGCGGCCGCGAGATCGCCGGCATGGACATCGTCGCCGAGGCGGTGCCCGGACGCGACCTGCGCCTGTCGGTCGACCGGCAGCTGCAGTACTTCGCCGAGCGCGCCCTGCTGGACGCGGTGGCCGAGCACCGGGCGGAGTCGGCCTCGGTGGTGGTCATGGACATCGCCAGCGGCGAGGTGCTGGCAATGTCGAACCTGCCGGGCTACAACCCGAACGACACCGCCGACCGCAGCGGCGGGCGCCAGCGCAACCGGGCCCTGACCGACGTGTTCGAGCCCGGCTCGACCATGAAGCCGTTCACGATCGCCGCCGCGCTGGCGTCCGGCAAGCACGCCGCCGACGACATCGTGTACACCTCGCCCGGCACGT
>Ga0209831_1001926_pt1 | contig 18528 bp, 27 predicted proteins | sample Maine_Asex4_meta_FD_187451 | JGI IMG/M metagenome (GOLD analysis project Ga0209831, IMG submission 187451) | Marine algal microbial communities from Maine, USA - Maine_Asex4_metaG (SPAdes) (version 2) | ecosystem: Host-associated > Algae > Red algae > Unclassified | place: Maine, USA | collected...
GCGGGCAGACATTGCGGGGACGCGAATTGCACGGGTCGGTGCGCGGGCGGTGATGGGGCGGAACCCGACCGACGCTGCATGGAGAGCGGTGTGGGATTATATGGCGCCATGGCCACCCCCCACACCGCATGCAGCGGTGGCCCGCCCCATCCTGCCAAGCGGTGTTGTGGGGCCCTGTCCAGCATTGTGGAACAACGCGATTGCAGGTGGTGTGGTGCGGGGGGGGGGTGGGATGGGGGCAACGAAGCAACAATGTGCGACTGTGGGGATGCTCCGCATGTCCTCCCACACAAATCCTGAGCGGTTGCAGTCCGCGTCCCGTCCGACACACCACTGAGGTGGCCTCCAAAATCCAGTGTCACGCTCCCCCCACGCGTCGCAGGCACCATTGGAGCCTGACAGGCCACACGGCGTGCTCGCTGGTTGGCTGCCTCTCCGAGCAAGCGCGTCGAGACACAGGCAGGCCGGAGGGAGTGCCACGCGACGATGACTGGTGCTGGATGCGTGGATGAGTCCATCGCGTCGCGACAGCACACCGGTCATGAGTCAGCTAAAATCTCAGGTGTAATTTCTTCCTGTTGATCCATACATTTGGGCTCGCAGTCCAAGCAATGCTATCCAAGTTTTCGCGCGGGATGGGCTTGGAGCACGACTCGAGAGTCGTGCCTGCCCCCACGAGTCGATCATGGCCATTTCGGCGTTCGATCGTGAGCTGCAGCCCAAAAGCACAACTCAACACACGAGAATAACCAAATTGAGCCGTGCCATAAGCACGGCATACAGTCGTTCGACATCTTTCCGCAGGGCTTCTTGAAGTCGGTTAAATGTAACCTCTACTCCTGTCGTGGGGTCAGGAAACGGAGAGACGAAAAACGCAAACCGAGGATAAATACCATCCACAAGATAATACAGGAGCGTGCGGGTCGTGCCGTTAGCAGTGTAAGAAAATGTACGGGGCGGCCATTCTCCGTTCGTAACGGATAAATAGAGGGGGGAAACATGCATAACGTTGAGGTCGTTGTGAGATCCAGGACACCCCACAGATAAATGCCAAATCCAGAGGTCCGCATCACAAACGGTCTCCATCACCACGGAACGCTTCCCGTGACGATTCTGGTACATGCCAGCGAACGCCTTAGGGCAGTTGCGCCACTCCCAGTGGCTGCAGTCAAGGGAGCCCATGCAACCGGGCATCCCGCGCTCAGCATTGCGCGTCAGAATTCGCTGCAGTTCTTCCGGGTGGGGAGACGCAAGTATGAGGGTCCAAACTCATCCACAATAAAGCGCATCAACTCTCGCACCGACATAGAAATAGTTGAGGCCGACAGTCGCACATATTCATCAGTCCTGTCCGGCGCCTCTCCATACGCAATGACTCGAAAAGCCGCAACTACCTTTTGCAAGGGGTGAGCCTGGAGCCGGCCAGTCGCATTGATGCGCTGCGCAAAAAAAGGTCGGTCCTTCACGGCATTGTATATACGAAGAAACACGCTGCGCGGCACGCGGAATCGACGCTCAAAGTCACTCTCGTTGTAGACAGGCGGCTCCCCATTGAGACCAAAAATATCTCTCAGAATAGCACGCAAACGTGAGCGGAAGTTACGCCACTTATTCGGCCGGCGGCCCGGCACAGATCCAACATAACGCGGCCGCCGGTGCACCCGAGACCCACGGGCACGCTTCCGCAAATGACGCAACGCGTGTAGGTGTCCCGCAACCGCCGAAGCAATTTGTAGGTCCTCTGTATCCTCCAGCATCGCGTCTGCTGACAAATCAAAAGGGTCGTCCATCGCGCGAAGAAGACGGCCGCCACGACGGTGGCGGCGGACAGCCGTCGACGACGACGGCGCCGCCCTGACGGTGCCACCTGCACTCAGATCTCCCCAGCACCCCACAGTGAACGCACCGCACGGATAGAGCTGATCCCCTTTCGCCCACCCCCGGGGCAGACCGTTTCAATGCCCCCCGCTGGACCCCCGAAACGGTCGCATCCCGGGGTGGAGGCACGGTCGCCTGTGTTCGCGTGCTCGATGCGACGGTCCGTAGCAGTCGCGATGCCGTTGCAAACGGTGAGCGCTCGAACGCTCTCCCGCGACACAGAGTGCATGGTTTGTCACTGCAGTTTTTTTAAAAGCCGGATGCCACGACACAAGCATTTCGAACGGCGGCCAAAGAAGCGTTAGTCAATGAAAAAGCTGAAAAAGATGGGGAGGAGCGCTCCGACTCCCAAAATCGTGCAGAGAATGGGGGACAAGGGCCTCACCCCCGCTTTTCTGCCCGCTGAATCTGTGTGTACTTATATGATTCCGATCAAGTAGATTCGAGTTTTCTCTCTTCGATTTGGGGTGCCCGACGTTGCTGTGGAGCCGTCCCCAACCCCAAGAGCCTAAATAGAGCCACGTGGAGCATTTGGGAGACACGTTTCTGACACGTATACACATTTGGACTTGGGGAAGACGTTGTTGGGTGTGCGCTAACCACAAGGCGGCCAGCACAAGAGCCCCGTACCATCGCGCTTGCGCAGTATCCGCCACGCAGACCAAGCGAGTGGACGGCGGACCAGAGGCGCGACCGCGGGGGGGTTCCACCCCCCCCCCACCCTGTCTCCACGCGCTCCCATGCCCTTTGTGCCATAGAAACGCCGTTGGCGTCGCAGCCGCGGGTGCGTGGCGGCGGCGACGCGCCGCTTCCGCCGCGCCCGCGCGCACACGCGCAACATCTCGGTCCGGAAGGCTGCTCGGGGTGCGCCCGAAGAGGAGTCCCCGCCCCAGCGGCCGGCGGCGCGGCCACAGCGTACCCGTCGCCGCTGCCAGGTAGCTCCAGGGGGTGCCGACGCTGCGGCGGCGCCGGCCGTCGGGTCAGCCGCCACAGGCCGTCCCCACGCGCGCACACGCGCAGCGTCGACGGGGCGCACCCGAAGGCGGGGGCGACGACCACCGGGATCGAGGGGCAGGGTCGGGAGTGGCCCAACCCCGATCTGGCGCCACACAGTCGCGAGGGGGGGGCGAGGCCAGCGGCAGTTCCACCGTAGGCGGCCCGACGGCGCACCACCGCGGGGGGCCGTGGCGGCGCCCGCCGGCCGGCATCCGCCATGGCAGTCGCGCGCGACCGCCGACGCCACGGCGGTGGGGCGGAAACGTAGCCGTGGCTTCGGCCACAGCCTTCATGGATACGACAGTGGCCGCTGCGGCAAAGACAGTGGCGGCAGTTGCGGAGGGGCGCGCCGGTTCGGTCGCTGCCAGCCTGTCCGGGGGGTGCGCCACCCCTGGCGCCCAGCAGGCCCGGCGGCCGCCGCACGACGGGCGGTGATGGCTGCCGCGCCGCCACCGCCGCCGCGCCAGCGCCCCGCCTCCGCGACAGATACGACCGGCGCGTCCCCCGCCGCCACTGCTGCTTACACCGCTGCGGCCGCGGTCGCGGCCGCCGCGTACCGCTGCGTGCAGGCGAGCGTCGTTCGCGCGGTCGTCGACGGCCCACCGATGGGTCGGCGGCAGGCGCGGCGGCAACGCTGCGAGCGGCGGTGGCCGCCCCCCTCACCCGCCGCGCGCGGGTGAGCCGCGCGTGGCACGCGACGCGCGGCCGGGCGAAACAGAGAGAGATTTGGCATGCGGCCTGGCACGTGGCGCACGGCTGGTCGGTGCACGGACAGGGGAGTCACTGATTGACAGAGTGCAAGGACGCCGCCCTGCCCAGCCCAAAATGAAAGAGGGCACAAGCGCAGCAAACAGCCTCGGCGCGTGCTACCTCGGAGAGATGGTCCGAAGGAATGTATACAAAAAAGCAAATCATGCAGAAGCAACGATGCAAACGATCTCCCGCAGGAGCGCCACTTTGCCTTACAAACACAGCGCATCCCGTCCCAGTTGGCTCGCCGCAACCCACACTTCTTTCACTCTGCAACAAACGTCGGCTGCGGCTGCGCCGCCAGCCACGCCGGGTAGCGGCGTCGCCACCCGCCCCTTCTCCTGCGGCTGTACTCCCCCCTGCGACACCCTCTCCCTCCCCTCAATGCAGAGGCCGCGCGAATGGCAACAGGAAATAACGGCGGGCGGCGAGGAAGGCGACGCGGGGGCTCCCCACAGCCCGCCGCTTGCTCTTCAGCGACAATACATGGCACAGCAGCTCGCTCACCCGCCTGCGCGCCCGCGAGCGGGGCGCGGCCGACCCGACCGTCGGGCGCCAACGGGTGACGTGCGCTGATGACAACTGCCACGCGCGGAAACCCCCGCCCCACCCCGCCCTTCTCAAGTCTCCGTACCCTGCACCCCGGCACGTCACGCTTCCCCGCCCCGCCGCTCTCCCCTCCCCCCACCGCCAACGGTGCGCCGCCTCTCGCCCGCGCCTCGACAGCACCGTCAACGGCGAAAGACCGCCGCGGACCTGCCGTCCGCCGTCGGCCACGGCAGCGGCTAATGCCAGTGACGGCCACGCGCGGGCGCCGCCCGCTCTGAGTGCTTGCGGCGGCCGCACCCGCGCCAGCGGTGGCCGCCGCGCCCGTCCCTGCGCCTACCGCGGTAAGCTTCTCGCCCGTTTTCGCACCGCCGCGGTCGTGGCGACCGCACGTGGCGCCCCGCAGCGTGGCGCCAGTTGACGAAGCTGCGTCGGCGGTGGCGGCTGCGCCATCACTGTGCGTCGCCCGCCCTTATGCGGTGGCCGTCCGTCGGCCGCCTCGCAGTGGGAGGGGCACCCGCGCGGAGGCCGCATCGGCCGCAGGCGTCGTCAGGCCGCGCCTGGCAAGTGTAGCCGTGGCAGGGGCGGCGAGTGGCTTGCCATCCAAGGCAGCATGATGCTGCACTCCTCTACACACGCGAACAGCACTTTCATGAAGCAGCATCACATAGTGGGAAATACAACGAAAAGCAAAACGAACTTATCACAGACTTGTAGGAGAGTTAACAGAGTTAACGCCATCATCCAAAGAAGCGCTCAATCTTTGATGTCATCATATAGGTGAGGGTGCACAAAGGCGATTTTGGCCATTGTGATCAGTGCAGCCGACGACTCGGCTGAATTTCAAAAACATTCTCTTTAGACAGCACAATAGCATCTTCTTCGGAACTATGGTTAACTGCTTTCATCAAATGCAGCAGAAATTGTCGTTTCCAGCATATACATCGCACTTGACCGCGTTTTTCACCCCATTGAGGGCGATCCGTCGCTGGAAACCATGCAAACGACCCTCAGCGAGAGCGTGGACACTTGCTCGAAAAAGGACAGACTTGCGCGACATTGCGCAACGCTTGCGGACATTTCCATATCAAGAACCTACAGGACAACGTTCTGTGTCTCTGTCACGGTCCCGTTTTAGGTGCACAGCATCCCGTTCTCACGTACCCCTGCAACGTGCACTTGCCTCAGAAAAAAAATAAAAGAGGCTCATGGGGTAGACGGCGGTCAGTATTTGCTCATCCTCAGTAGTACCCTGAACTGAAGTACAGGGAACTGCGTGCAATCGGAAAGCGGCCGAGTTTACCAGACCACCCGCGATGCCCCCGCCGCGGCAGCGCCCGACGGCCGCGCGTCCGGCCACGGGTATACAGTCATTCTGCATTTCGGTTGCTTCCTTTACTATGCAGGGGTGCATAGTAACGAAAGTATTGCTGTCTTCTTCATTTGGCGCATGCCATCGATGTCAAGAGGGATAATCAACTATGCGAAACTGTTTCTTAGCCATTCATGCGACCGGATAAGGATGTTTGACCAATGGGCAGTTGACCAAGAACCTGTCTTGACTTTGACTACATCGGCCAAAATTGGAAAGACAGCAATAGGTCGACCGACAAGCGTGGTCCACGACGGCGATCGTCCTCAGTGGCTTGGAGTCGCAACTAGAATTCAGTTAAATTGACCGCGACGAGTCGTGCGGACGCGTTTAAGAACAACTTACCTGCCCTCGCCGCAGCCGCCGCTGTCGCTCATCCACTATCGTCGTCGCAGCCGTCGTCCACGCCCTATCACTCCCCCCCGCTATCCATCCCGGTCATCAGCGGATCTCTTCTCCCCCCACCACCACCATGATCCCTCGCCCCACCAGCTGATTTGCCTCCTGCTCCGCGCTAATCCCGCGCCCAGCCCCACCCCACCACCCCTGGCCCCCTCCTGCCGGTCCAGCTTCAATCATCACCGATCCTCCCCCTGCCCTCTCCCCCATACTCCCTTGCCTCTCCCTTCGATCCATATCGGGCATTCGTACTGCCCCTTGTCGTCTAGGTACTTCTGATGTTTCTGTTATTCCGGTTCCCGCAGGAGGGTGCTCTTTGTGGTCTGGGGCGCATGTCTCCTCACCATGGCGGGGCAGATGTCTTAGTTGGCTCCGGTAGGTCCCATCATGTTTATCCAAAGAGCCTTAAAGCTGTGCCAGACAGTTGATCAGATACCTAGAGAAGGGTGCGGGGTGGCGGCCTGTGTACACGGGCTTGCGTGGCGAAAAATGGCAGGTGGGGTGAACGATGTCCCCAATCATAGCCCACAAACGCCAACTAATGATAAGCGTCTGCAGAGGGGCGGGGGCTGGCATAGACACCTTAAGCTCGTAGGGGAGGCGCGCTCAAGTGAAAGGGAGTAAGTTTACAGCGACGTCATGCTACTGCTCTGACAATGGCGATGACTAAGGATATGGCGAAGTCGAGAGCGCCTTGCGACGATGACGGACGGAGAATTGAAACAGCCCGATGAAGGAATTCCTTGCATGGACGGATTCAACTACCGACAAACTCCTACGCCGCTCAGTCCGGGAGACAGCAATCGACCCTTCGATTCTTCCTGGTCCATCAGCGATCTGGTGTAGAATACAACGCAATTGCGCTGGGTTCCCCGTCCTGGTTCTCCCAGGACAATGGACAACAGGGGTGCATAGGAATGGAGAAAGACTGTATGCAGAATATTACCCCTCATTCAGGGGCTCAAGGATACGTATTCGGCCGGCGTGACCGGACGGAGTGGGGAGGTCTTTTAGCCGTGACATCCGTTAACGCCAAAGGTACGCAGCTCAGACAACCACACTTCCTTGTGTCCGAGCAAACGTCTGCACAACATCGCTAGTTACCCGTACCTCCCGGCGCCGCACAATATGCTCCATCTTGCGGATGGAAGCGTAGCGTCTCTGGTGAGTCATGATGTTTTTGAGGTCAAGGTCGCCGTAGGAGTTTTCGTTATAGAAGTGAGAGCACCTGTGGTTACAGAAGAGGTCCGACGCGACCGACAAGTCGCGGAGCATCCACCGAAATGTGGCCATAGCGCACCGCAAGAACCCACACGCAAAGTCGTACACCACGTACCGCGGAGTTTGGGGGAAGCGCGACAGAACAGCGTGTATCAGCACCTGCGTGCTCTCCTTCGGGTCCAGCACCGCAATACCCGATATATTTGAGTGCGCGCAGGCACAGCACACGGTCAATGCCCCGTCTGAGAACTTTTCTGAGGAGTAGAAACTCTTTTCGCACATCCCACTGGATATCTTGTCGCCCTACTCAAACGGTTCGGCGCTGCACTGCTACCGACCCGGCGTATAAACGCCCGTGACGCTGGTGCACAAAGACGCTTTTGGGTAGCGCTCCTGGAAAATGGAGATCAACTCCTCGTCCGTCTCTCCGCCTTTGAGGTAGTGCTCCACGTACTCGTGCCGAGCCTAGACGTGCGCAGCATAATCCGAGTAGAAGGTCCGCACGCAGGTCACCGCATCCTCGAGGACACCGACAATGGGGGTGGCAGAAGCCGGCACCGAGTTAAACACCGACGTCGCGGCCTGCAACGCGACCACGACGTGCCGCAGGTCGAGGAGGCACACGGCTGCGCTAGACGTGGCTGCCTTCTCCCGCATGTCGCAGACCACCTCCGCCACGACCAGATCGATGCTAAAACGGGAGGTTCTGGAGTGCAGCACGCGGCTGACGTCCATGAGAGCGTCCAAGAGACGGACCTTGACCTCTGCAAGGACCGGGTCAAGGTTGAAGGCCAGCACCATCCGAAACGCATTCAACGTCGTTGGTGTCAAGCCTCTGCATGTGCGGCTGCAGGAGGGTCTTTGAGTTGTTGAACTCGGGCTCATCTTCTGGCTTCACGGTGCCACAGTCGCTTTTTTGCGCCCGTCGGTGACGGCCTTGTGAAATAGGGATGCGCGCCCGCCCATTGCCGACGCCGTCGGTCACTTTACCGCCTGTCCCCTTCCTGGACTCGTTCAGCACCGCAGCTGCTGCACGGTCTTCCTCTACCTCAATCCGGCATGCGTCGTAAGGCACCACTGCGTCGGGGTTCTCCACGCGCTAATGGGCGATGAAACCGGCCAGTCGGACCGCACAGTCTGCCCAGCGCTTCCGCTCCTTGGTGGGATTGACTTGCGTCGTCTTGTAGGCCGACAAAAACGACTCGGCCAACGGCAGGGCAGCTGCATCTTCCCTCCACACCAATCATCAGCAGCCTCTGAATTCTCCGTGTCGCCGAGGGCACGTCTTCGGCTTGGTCGCCAGCTCCCGACGAAGAACAGACAGGACAACGCCATCTCAGCCGACCTCAGCGTGCGGTCCGGCACGGCGACGGGGCTGTCAGGTACCAAGGCCTTTCGCATGAAGCGACGCGCCTGCTTACCCACGATCAAGCACCCCTTCCGGCTGTGCATGTTCAGGGCCGGCGCGTCCTCGCAAACATGCTCAAAAGAGAAAAGCTGCCAGTTGGCATCGTAGCCAAGGCAAATGCAGTCCGAAGTCACGACCAGGTAGCGGCCGCACTCACCATTGCGCTGACCGCCTCGCGGTCCTCCGGCGACACGTGATCCAAAAGCGGGTCGTCAAAGATGATGGAGAGGCTGCGGAGACAGAGGGACTTAGCTAGGAAGAGGAGGAAGCCACACGTGAAGTTTTCGCGGGTCCTTGCGCCTGTTCCGGCGGGCCGCGCACCCATCCCCACCGTGGCACCGCGCTGCCTCTTCTTGGCGTCCGGTTGGAACGCGTTCAGATCCGAAAGGTTGCCGTCGTCGCCGTAGATTCTTCCACCGTCCACGCCTTGGCCGCTGCCCTCAGCACCTAGGGAGGAGGTAACGGCATCAGCGGCAAGGGTGGCACAAAATTCGAGCGAGCTAAAGACGCTCGTGTCAGGCCACTATAAGGGAAAGTCTTCATTACTATCTCAGCCAAGAGCGACCGCAACTGTACCCAGCAGCTCCTCAACAGATGGCGCAAAACGACCAGGAAAGTTGGCCACGGATGACGTGAACCAGGGTAATAAAAAGCGCGACCATAAACGGCGCCACTCAAACGTACGGCAGGAAGAGCGCCAGGCAGGATGACCTGTTGATCCGCCGCGCACTGAGCAAGTCTAAGGCCTCACGCACCGCACGGAGTGACTTCGTTCTGCACTAAAAGCTTGCAGTGTTATCTGTATCCCTGGCCCAAGCAAACAAGAGCTTGGCAGGAAGTAGTAATTGTGGAAGAACGGGAGACGGTCAAAAAATGGAAAGGAATGCTGTCTATGGAAAGTAAACGGCAACCTCTTCACGGAAGGAGCGCAAGAAGGACGGAGGCACGAGTAGCACGCGGGCGACGCCCGCGGCGTGCCGCACCCCGAGGAACCCTTTCCATGTAGTAAAGTTATTGCAGCAATGCAAGAAATGATGGCAGATAAGAAGCGGCGTGGGACTGCAGAGCAGCAAGGGTGGGCCGATAGCAATGGTGTACAGAGACTAGCTCAACAGTGACACCGCGCGCGCACACAATGACGGAACGATCCGGTCGTGTGGATAAAGCGGCGGATCTCCGGCCGCCAAAGATCTCGTTTTGTCAAGCATACTGTGTCATGACGCGGCTGAGGTGATTCACCAGTCGGCGCGATATTTCTTCATCCCTCCACTGTCACCCCGTCGATCTTGCCAGTGGAAGGTGCAGCGCGGTTCCCTTTTTTGCAGCCAGTGACTTTCGGCCTTGTTGTGACGGTAGCTGATAGTTGATTCCACAGTAAGTTAACCCTCGAGGACCTCACTGCCAGACCTAGCATAAGCTTCGCACCAAGTCAATGGAGAAAGAACCGGATGGTCCCTCACGTCAAAAGGATTGCTCTGGTACCGCTCTGTCGGATCGGACCGCAGCAACCCCTGGGGGTCGCCAAATGCCAGGTATGGTCTCTCACCCTGTTAGGAGGACAGGGTAGCGTGCTTCCAAAGAAGCCGCGTGAGTGAGAAATGAGAAAACAAGAACATTTGGACCAGCCCCTACAAAAAAAAAAACAGGCACCATCTGTTCGAAGTACGTAAACGAGCACTCGGTCCCCATGAAGCTACGCGCGAAAGGGGAAATCAAAATAACAGATGCGAGAGCATGAGAAAAAACACGCGAGCTTCGCAAGTAAACAATATCGCCACCAAATATGGTCGAGGAGAGTAAGCGATTCTCAGTCATAGAAATATGGATGCGACTCGATGTACGGGTTATTCTGAGCCATGGCGTCGGGCGAGTGCTCTTCGCAATGGCGCGCCTGGTTGAGGTCAGGCTCGTAAAAGAAGACTCGCACAATGCGATTGGAGCTCGCAAAGCACCGATGCAGAACAGACTCCGGGGGCGGAAGGGGAAGCACGACGTCGTCGACGAACACAAAAACGAAATACCAACGCGTCTAGCACTCCTCCTGATACCGTGACGCCCACACGGACAGCTCTCGGCACCACAGGGACAGAGCGTCGAACAAGAACACAGAGCAGAGCAGGTCTGTCAAGCTGGGCACCGTCCGGCGCGACACGTACACTGAACCCTCCCTCTGTCGCTTGCAGAGCCAGTGACCGCCAGGGGTGTACCAGCAGATGCACTGGGCTCTGTGGTTTCCGGATGCGGGGGCTGTGGTCGCCGGAGCCGGGGTGCCGGTACAAGCCTGTGCCTCCTCGTCGACCGTCGGAGCGTCCGCTTCGACCGCACGCACATCGCCAGCACGCACCGGAAAACCAGAAGACGGTGTGGATGGCGGGTACTCGAAAAGGTCTTAATCCCGAAGGGAATATATTTCCGGTTCATGACAAGATGACCTATCGCTTCGGAAGGCGGTGTTGCGGACATGGTCGGGACCCCACAAGGGAGGCTGGGAGCTGCTCGTGTACGAACGGGCGACCATTCAGCCAGCCCGGCGTTGTCTCCTGCCGCAGCACGTGAGGCCGAGGAGACGGAGCATTCGAGCATCCTCGGCGAGTTCGCGTTGGTGGGCGAGACGGGGCTGGCCGACCGCGTCGGCGCTTCCTTAGTGTCTGATCGCAGAATGTAGTTGTGCGCCAGTCGCAGAAAGCCATAGGAGCCGGCAGCAGTTGGGACGCCTGCGTCCATGACGGAGGAGGGCGAAGCACCAAGCATGACCATCAGAGCGGTCAGCAGAGACGAGTCCTGTGCCGCTCCCGCCAAAAGCGGCGTGGCGAGTAATGAGGGGTAGGGGGCGGCTCGCGGGAAGGGCGCATGGGGGGAGATGTGAAGGGGAAGAGGCAAGTGGATCGTAAGTGGGTCGGCCAGGGAAGAAAATTGGCCAGTGGAGTGGCGTGTCAGCGCGTTGTTGCACCTGAAGAGAGGGGCAGGTCGCCGCTCTTAATCACGGGCGACCTGTCCACGTCGCACAAAGAGTATGGCGCTACATTTGGCAGAAAGGAAGCCAGCAGCTGTTCGAGATGGGGAGGAAACCCGTACATAGCCGTAGCTGCGCAGTCTCGTTCTTTCTACGTTAAGAACGACACAGGTTGACAGTCTTCAAACTTCAATAGGCGGGTGCTCTTCGAAACGCACTTGTGTGTTACACACCTTTATTTGTCGACTGAGCGCTTCTGCATTTTCACTAAGCTTCGCACTGCCCGACAGATCAGCGATACGGCTCCGTGGGTGACCCCCGTTCGAGGCAGTAACCAGCGTCGCACCCCCCCGCCCACGACACACCAGGCCCCGCGCAAATTAGCCTCGTACCCCGGCGGCGCCGTCTCCTTTGTGATGCCTGGATACATGGGTGGCGAATAGTGCCGGTGCTGTCACCAAACGACTCGGCGGCGAGCCCCTCGCGGCGTGGCGGAGCGGTCTGTGACTGCTCGTCCTGGCGCCGCCGACGCCGGGGCGGAAGGTGCTCTCAGAGGCGGCGGCACGTGGCGGCGGCGGCGGCCGCTGGCACCGCCCTCCCGTCTGGCACACTTCGATTGGATGTGCTGTGGGTGTCGGTTGCCGCCAACGGCGCTACATTGGCATGGGTCCCCCATAGACATATTTGCGGCCGCCGGCGGTGGCGCTGCGCTCAGTAGCCTGCATCCTGCTTTGTTGTCGACGGCTGGGCCCCAGGAGGCCCGCAGGCGGCGGGGAATGGGGCTGCAACTGATCTCATCGGCGGAGAGACCCTGCAGTGGCTATTTTCCTGTGGCGGCTACCTAGGCACGCCCGAGCGCGTCTTGTCGCAGTTGTGTATGTGAACGAGGAAACTTGCGAAGCTCCGAAAGCTGCGGCTGCTTGTGGTCAATGAGGTCTTCACCATTAGCGCCGCCTCCCTGGCTCTTTTTCTTCGCGTTCTGCGGCTCTTTCGATCGTCGGCAATGGAAACGCTCCCTGCAGTTGGCAAGAATATAATCTTTTCGTGACTGCCGCTTCTCGCTTGGGTGTCGTCACGGTCGGACGGTCTTCTGTTCTGTTTGCCCTATTATGTTTCTAGTTATTGTTCTGCTTCTCAAAACATTCTGACCTTCTACTTTGCTTCACTCTTACTTCTCCTCTGGGTGTCCATCACTTGCGCAATGCGTGTTTCTCAGTTGCGGGTGATCCGTTGCAGACGCTCCCTGTTGATCTTACCCACACCCGTGATAGATCGCTTTTTTTTCTAGTCTCTGCAGTGGCGGTCCCTCTTCCGGGGTAGCCGTGGCACCATCTGCGCATTGCGTGGCTCCCACTGCTACGACAGCGACGCCACTTTTTGTGCGATGCTGGAGCGGATCAGTATGGTCTTTCACGACCACTAAAACATTGACGCGATCGACCAGACGTCGGAGCAGTTTACAGATGACATGAGGCGGCGGATGCCGCAGTTGCCGCCGCTCTGTAACGCTGTGTAGGCGAACAAACATCGACCGCCTGCAGCACGTTCCCGAGCCGACGTCCGTGTCCGACGCGGAGGACGAAGTGCTGACCGCCGTGCCGAACAAGGTCGCTTTCGTCAGCTTAGAACTGAGCCGCGTCGTACCATTGCAGCTGTGCGTCAAAGTGGGCGCGCCCGTCACAGCCACGCAGCGATTGTCGGTGCTGGTGACGACTGTCACGGTCGGGATGGTCTCACAAGTGTCAGCTCAGGGCATCGAGTATGTGCTTAGTAACGGGCGGGTCATTCCGGGCCGTGCTATATGGGAGGCGTATGACGGCGCCGGGATTGTGATGGGGCGGCGGAGGCAGATCCCAATCATCCTTGCTTGGGCAGTTACTATTTACTGTGCGCAAGGTTCCGAGATGTACTGCGTTTGCATTGGCTTTGCCTTCGATAGGACGTGGGCATGTGATGGTCTGGTTCATGCCGCCCTGTCTTGCATGTGCTCGTTTCATTCTCTCTGTGTCAGGGTTCAGACGATGAAGCACATGTGTACGAGCCCTGTTTGTCTCGAGTTCTGGAAGTCTATGGTGGAGTAGTAGAAAAAATCCGGGTATTGTACTTGGGTACACGCTGCGCTACACCAAAAGCAGACACGCAAGTCAAAAAATTGCTGCACGGCTCCCAGCTTCTCAAGAGATACTGGCATGCCGATGCCCCTAAAGTGCTGCTCTGCAGAGTCCCCGTATGCTTGTGTTTGGTACCGCAAGTCCGAGGCTTCATAAACTTTGCGACCAACGCCGACCTCAAACTCAGCCCCATTCAGCTCCACCGCTGCAGTGGCAAATATCCCTGGATCATGGTCACCGCGCTTGGGAATAGCAACACGGGACATAAGCTTCGTGCCCGACACTCGAGCTTCAGGACATGGCGGGCCGGTCGAAAGCTCGACGCGTAACCTACGGATAAAGACTCCTCACGAACTAGGTAGAGCTCGTATGTTCAGGTTAGATGGCCATTTTTCCGAATATGGTGCCCAAACACAAGTCCAGCAGGCACACTCACATAAACAGGATCCAAAGAGAAGGAAAGGGGACAAGATAACGTACCCGATCTTGTCGATGGACCTAATGACTCTGTGCCGGAGGCACTCGGCGAAAGTGGTCGGGCGCGGATGGTTCGTCATGAGGCAAAATGCGGTGTGCATTCCGTGCTCGTACAAGACATCAAGGGCTCTCGGCTCGGTCGTGATAAAAAATGCCGACACATTGCCTTCGAGTATGTGAACGCCGTCATGCTGGCTGAACCGCCCGGGCATGTCCCCTGTAACCACCTTCTGACCGTGTTCGTACAGCATGTGGCCGAGAAGTGGCAATACCCGGGCGCTGCCAACAGTAGAGGCGGAAGCGGCCCCCCCAGACGCACCCACACCGCCGAATTCATTGGCAGTTGCGCCTGCTTCTGCAACGACAGCTGCGTCATGAGGTGCAGGGCCGGCACGTGCGGCAGGGGCGGCGCCGGCAGCCGTGCCGGCAGCCGCAGCAGCCGAGGCTTCACCTGAGGCCTCTGCTGGCTTGTTGTGGCTCTCGTTGGCGCGGCGCACCTTTCCCGCCCTGTTTAACGTAGGCGGTACGCGCGTATCCCCGCAGGAGCGGTTGACAATCCACTCGTATGCGCTGTCCACACCTTTCGGCGCCGCCAGCGCCTCCGGGCGTCTCGGCCCCAAGGCCGCACCGCCCGCACCGCCAGCAGCTACAGAATTGCCGGCTAGGCCAACGACAGATGTAGCGCCGTGGGATCCTGTCCGACCGCGTCCGCCACTACCATTGCCTGTCCCTTTCACCCCGCTTGCCTCTGAGTTTGAGTGCAGTGCCGGCAGGCTCGCCCTCAGTCGGGTAGATCCCGCGGTTGACGAGGTGTTGCCTACCGACCCCGCGTCCGCACAGGTACTCCCGCGAATGAGCCCCTCCACGGGTCGCGTCGCACGTCAGCATCCTGCTGGACAGGCAGGGACCGATAGAAGAGCATTGTAGCTGCTTTCGGCGCCTTGCGGGCACCGCTTTCGGCCCGGCATGTCTTCTCCGTCGCGTAAACGATCAACGAGGTGCTCTAGCCACGCCGCACCAGCAAAACGACGGGAGGTCGCTTCCGTTCTGCACACTGGCGTGCTTGCAGCAATGTTGTGCGGCCTCAATCGCCGAGGCTCCATGTTTGGGGACAGTAGGATGCTCCCTACCGCGGGCCATTGCCGGGGCGGGAGGCAGAAGAGCGGAGGAGGGTGGCTAGAGCACAGGGCAGTTGGGGGGGCGCGAGCAGTGGAAAAAGTATAGAAGAAGGACGAGGGGTGGAGGGACGGTGGTGGCGGTCGCTACGACAGCACTATCTCCCAAAGACATATCGAAAGAAAAGGGTGACGAACGGGTGCCGCACCACGAGGTGCGGGAGGAGGAGGCATTGGGGGTTCAGGTGGCGGAGGGGGATAGCCGCGCGCCACGTAATTTAGGCGCAAGACTGATATACCCGAGTTGCTCGCGTGCAGCAGGTCGGTGTCCACCCTCAGGCACCGTTCTGGTGCTGGTGTGCCACAGTCGTTTCATGGCCGCCTTTCGAAGTAGCGTGACGTCGTCGTTGTAATGCCTCCGTTGATCCAGGGCCCTGATCTGTTCTTTATGTACTGTCAGTCGTCCATCCTGCTGACGTTTGTCCAACTGCCCCTTCTCCCAGGACTAGCAGAGGAAGTGGCTGCTCGTTAAGTAGTAAGAGCGTCCCGGCCTGGACAACAACGGTTGTTTTGTCCAAAAGAATGAGAACGCTGCTTGACTATCCTACTCCACGTCCTTCGGGCTCTCGCTCACGCGCCGCCCAATGCGCCATTCCTCGTGGTCTCTCGTATTCCAGAACGAGATATGATAACAAGCCACGATGGCCAGAAGGACAAGCCGGAATCCAAGAGGGCTCACGAAGGGTAGTGACGAGAGGGCGGGGGGGGAGGAGGTGGGGCGGTGCAGAAAATGATGGAAGCTGAACCGCACCATTGCTTGAGTGGCCACGTCTCTCTTCTTCTGCTGGTACAACTTCGGGGGTTCATGTGCTCGCGCGCCAGTGGGGGACTCATGCGCTTGACTGCACAGCGATAGGAAGCTAGTAGCCGGCGTCGGCATCGGCGGCGGCCAGAGGGAGCGCATCGGCGATAGCGACGCGCCGTGCTGCGAAAAGTGCCCTCTCTCCTCCCGACCACTGCCCCGAAGTGGGCGCAACCTTCCTCCGCGCACGGGCTGCACAGTGGTGTCCTTTCGCGTATTTCTTGTCCTACTTTGCTTCGCCACTGTACTGAGAATCACAGCTGACTAGCGCATCAAGTCGCACTTGAAAGAAGTTAGAAGGACTTCGCAGTGCTGTTAATCACATCCTAATTACGTCGCCAACACGCCTGAATGAGTTTTTTGGACGGGATACGAGCTCACACTCTCAGCGTGCGAGGAAGCACCCATTTTCGAGGAGCGTTTACGAGGAATGCGAGGGAAAAACGAGCTCGTGGTGGATCTAGCAAAGAGGTGCACGGCGCAGCTCTGCGTACGCTTGCGGTAGGAGGTGGAACGCTCGTCGGCGTTGGTCAGTCGGCGTGGGACCGCCAAGAGACACCCTCCAGCCCCCGGTCGCGCAATTTAAATTGTGTAAGCACTGAGACACCAATCGTATGGCTTCTATGCTGGGCACAGCTCGAGTCCTGATACTCCTTGTGCACAGCGGTCACTAGAGAGTTTTGGCATGTAATCTGACGGTCGCTTTCGACTGTATCTCGACTGTATCTGGATGGACGTGAGGCGCCGGATTTTTGCTTCCGACGTGGACTCCAGTGAGTTTTAGCAAGTAAAATTCCGGTAGTCCGACGGTGCTGTACACACCAGTGACACAGGTCGTGGCGCACTGCCGCCGGTGCGGTGATGCAACCAGATGTGTGGTCGTGCGGTTGCATCGTTGGTGAGTGAGCGCGTTGGGAGCATCGGTGTGCGTACAGCGTACTGTGGTGTGTATGGGAGGGGGGGACAGTAGAGAGAGCGGTGAACGCGGCGATGACCCGTAATGACAGACACCATCGCGGGAGATAAATTCAAAGGCGAGGGAGCACACGACCAGCTGGAAAGCAGGGGCCTACCGCGAAGGGGCCGTGGCCTGCCGCTCAGCAGGTGCGGCTACCGTACGCATGCGAACAAATTCACGCCCAATAAAGAGGACGGGGAGGCTGTGCTGTGGCTCGCAGTCTGTCCGCAGAGACCAGCAAAACGCTGAGTGCGTAAAAAAAATATTGTATTGAAAGGGGGGGACGGCGGGCAGCGTTGGCTGGGGTTGGTATGCGGGTCGGCATCGCGGCCCTAACGACGTGAGTGGTGGTGGTAAAAACAGAAGATCGCAGGGATGAGGATGCGTGGCGGAGATGGGTACGAGGGGACCAGGACACCACGCGGCAACGCAGCACGTGTTCTAGGCCGCAGAGTTCTCCGCTGAATTTGATCACCTGTAATGCTGTGAAGGAGGCTGCCAGGCGGTCCCCAATGTACCAAATCGGGTCGTACCAGTACGTGTTCCGGCCGTGCCACCCTTCAGCAGAGCTCCGTAGCCTCGACACGTGGTCGAAATGCACCGCCGATGTACAGTCCGCTCGATACGGGCCCGACGGTATATCCCGAGAATACCGTCGGGAACGGTCGAAAATTCCTCTATCTCGACGGTATCTCCGCAACGTGGCACAATGTACAGTCGAAAGACCGTCAAAGCGACCGTCGAGTTACATGCCAAAACTCTATACTGATCATTTAAATTCCTACATCCGCAAGAAGCACGCAGAAACGAGCGCGGACGGCTGCCGCCTTTGCCAAGTGCAGCTGCTCTCCGCCACTGCCGCCCACCGTTGCTTCTTACGCGGGTCTTTTCGTGCTCCAACGGAAGGGGGGGAAGCATCCACAGGGTAGCTGCCAGCACTGCTGTGTCTCTCCCCCCCCCCCATAATGAAGTGGGGTCGTCGACAGACGGGTACAACAGAATGTCGATGGTCGTTGCGGTGGCTGGTCAGTGTAGCACCACCCTGTCGGGGTTGGTGCCGGGGCACCGCGCGGGGGGAGCCGGGGTCGGGCGGACACGATCCGCACCGACACACGGGCCTGGTGTCGCGTCGGGGCACGGTCATTGCGCCTACACTGGGGCTGGGGCCGTGCGGTGCGTGCAACCCGGCCTGACGGCGCGTAGCCGCGGCCGGCGGGCCCGCGCGGGGCGGCGGTTATGTCGGGCGACGAGCGCTCCCGCGTGGTCGCGCCACCGGCCGCCCCGTCAGGTGGGGGCTCCAGGTTCCGATTTCCCCTCGTATCTACTTACCGCATTGGGGGACTTGTCTTGCATTGTAGTTAGTTGTATTGGTTGGTCGGCGGCGCGGGCCAATTCCCATTAGGGGAATTGGGCCCACGCAACGGTTTCCGCCCTTTTAGGACGAAGGGCGACGACGGTGGGAGGCACCGTCGTCGCCGGCAA
>Ga0209831_1001933_pt1 | contig 18493 bp, 12 predicted proteins | sample Maine_Asex4_meta_FD_187451 | JGI IMG/M metagenome (GOLD analysis project Ga0209831, IMG submission 187451) | Marine algal microbial communities from Maine, USA - Maine_Asex4_metaG (SPAdes) (version 2) | ecosystem: Host-associated > Algae > Red algae > Unclassified | place: Maine, USA | collected...
CCATGTATTCTAAAGGAGGTGTTGTCTTCAATCGAGATGATGAAATTATTTTTTTAGATGCCAATAAAAATCGAAAAAGTTACCGCTTTGTAGACATGGGTTTCAAAGAAAAACACGGAAATACCCCCGTTCACTACAATATCTTACAACTAGATCTGGAAGCAGCTAAATGGCTGGCGAGCAACTCGATTACTATTTTTTATATTAAAAATAATCTCAGTAACCAAATGCGAAAAATGACGATAACGGAAAGTCGTCAACTAGATCTAAAGCGAAATGCAGCTTGTTTTTTGAAGACATTGGATCAAGATAATGTAAAGGATATAAAACTAACAGGTAACAACCTTAGCGCTGGGTCTAAGATTAGTAATACTGGTAAACAACCTATTAGTTCTACGAAATCTAACGTTAGAGCAGTTGCCGATATTAGCTTATTAAACGACCAAGAACTAGCACAGCTTCGAGAAGAATTAGCAGCAGAAAAAAAGCGAATTAAAGAAATGATCGCTGCCGAGCAAAGTAAAGCGGAAGAAATAAAGCGTTCTTTGCAAGAAGAAGTAGCAGAAGCCAGAGCTCAAGTAGCGGAGAAAAAGAATGACTTTGCACAAGAAGTGTTAGAAGCTAGACAAAGAAAAGAGGAAGAAATTACTAAATCCAACCAAGAAATAGCTGCTTCTGTTGGGGATGCAAGAGATAGAGCCTCAACGGAAATTGAAAAAATCAACTTAAATGTTGTAGAAGCCAAACAAAAAGCTGAAACCGAAATTGAACGCGTCCAGTTAGAGTCTGCAAAAGAAATTGCAGATGTCAGAGAGCGTGCGAAACTAGAGTTAATAGCCTTAAACGAAAAAATGAGCTTGGCTAAGACAGAGTATGCAGATGAAATTGCCTCTGCTAGAGAAAGTTCCCAAGGGGAATTGACACGCATTAGAGAAGAAACCGCAAAGACGATTGCAGATGCTAGAGAAAAGGCAAAAACAGAAAAAGTTAGGACTTCGGAAGAAGTAGTTTCTACCAAAAAAACAGCAGCAGAACAAATTTTACAGGTTCAAGAAGAAACGGCTGAAAAAGTAGCTCAAATTCGAGAAAATGCAGTTTTAGAAAAAGAAAAATATGCACTAGAAGTGGCAGAGGCTAAAAGAAAATCAGCAGAAGAAAAAGCAATTGCTAAAGAATCTAGTATTACAGAAATAACAGATATTCAAGAAAATTTAGCAAAAGTAAAGGAAGAAGCGGCGGTAGAAGTGGCTACCTCTAAACAAAAAGCCTCCGAAGAAATTAATTCAGTTAGAAAACAGATCGAAGAAGAGAAAACAAAAGCAACAGCAACTGTAAGTGAGGTCAGACAATCTTCCGCTACCGAAGTAGCTGCAACTAAAGAAAAAGCAGATTTAGAAAAATCCTCTATTGCCCAAGAAGTGGTGGAAGCACAAACGAAAGCTGCTAAAAGATTAGAAGAAATAGCGGAAAAAGAAGCAACTAAAGTAGCAGAAGCTAGAACTAGAGCAACAGAAGAAAAAGCAAAACTCGCAGAAGAAGTAAAAATTGCCAAGGATAGAGCGAAAAAAGAATTGGACAAAGTACAAGAGGAATTGCAATCCACCATTGCTGCTGCCAAACAAGAAGAATTAGTCGTAAAAGAAAAGGTCGCTTCAGAGGTAGTTGCCACAAAGAAAAAAGCAACGGAGGAAATCCAAAAAGTCCAAGAAGAATCTGCTAAAAGAGTAATTGCTGCTAACGAAAATGCAGCTAAAGCAAAAACTACCTATGCCTCTGAGGTAGCTACCGCTCAACAAACAGCGCAAGAAAAAATAGTACTTATCAAAGAAGAAGCTGCCAAAAAAGTAGCGGAAGCAAAAGCTAAAGAAAATGAAGCTAAAACGATGAGTGCGGAAGAAGTCATAAAATCTAAAGAACGTTCTGCTGCTGAATTATCGAAAATTCAGGAGCAAACAGCAATGGCTATCGCTACCGCAAAAGAAAAAGAAGCATTGGAGGTACAAAAATCGGCAAATAGTGTAGCTGAAGCAAAAAGAAAGGCAGCAGAAACAGTAGCAGAAACGCAAAAAACGGAAGCTAAAGCCGTTAAAGAGGCTAAAGAAAAAGCGGAGCAAGAAAAACAAGCGGCGGCCAATAGCGTAGCAGCAGCCAAGGAAAAAGCGGCAGAAGAAATAAAAAATACGAAAGAAGAAGTGGCGCAGCAAATTCAAAAAGCGAAAATGGAAGCTGCCAAAACAGAGGAGACCGCTGCACTAGCCGTCTTATCTGCAAAAGAAAAAGCAGCAGAAGAAATATCTAAAATACAGGAAGAACAAGCAAATGAGGTTGCCTCTATCGAGAAACAAGCAGCAGAGGCCATCGCTCAGGCTAGAAGGGAAGCAGAGGAAAGAGAAGCCTATTTTGAGAAAGAGTTAGCAAAAGTAGAAGCAGAAGCTAAATTATCTCTTGATGTCGCTAAGTCGGATGCGCAAAAAGAGTTGAAAAAATATCAACAAGAAATAGCAGAGAAAAAAGCAGCCTATTTAGCAGACGCAGAAAAGCTTAGAAAGGAGTCTCTGGAAGAAACGAACACAGTGAAACAAGAGTCTTCTGATGCCATTTATGAAGCTAAACAACAGGCTCGTGCTCAAGTGACTAAAGTTAAAGATGATACCGCTAAGAAAATTGCAGCAGAGGTTCAAAAATTAGAGGAAGCAAAAAAGCAAACGCAGTTAGCGACTACTTCTATGGAAAAAGGACAACAAGAATTTAAAGCTTTAGAAACTAAACTCAAAAGCGCTCAAAAGCAATTAGAAGAATTAGAGCAGCAGATTGCTGATAAAGTTAAGAATAATTGAAAATTGTTTGATGGCTAGATTGTTTGATGGTTAGATGGCTAACCTGTTATTAGCAATCTAGCCATCTAACAATCAAACAATCTAGCCATCAAACCACAATATTTGGAATTTGATTTTTTCCCTTCCCACTATTTCCCTTTTCTTTGTACTTTTGCCCTCCTTTTTGAATAGACTTGTTACCCTTTAAGAAATGTCTATATGAAATAGCTATTTTTTTTTTAGTTTTCTCTAAAAAATCCTTGAATAGTTATTCTATTGAAGTATTTTTAAGAGGAAAGTAACGGAAAAAGAGCATTTCAGATAGGTGTTTCTTAAAGGGTAACAAGTCTAATGTTGTTATTCACAAAACAATTAGACCTAGAAATATTATATGGTGTACTTAACGAGAAGGGAACGTTTCAATGCCGCCCATAAATTATGGGTAAAAGATTGGAGTAAGAAAAAGAACAAAGCTGTCTTTGGAAAATGCGCCAATAAGAATTGGCATGGCCACAACTACGATTTATTTGTTACGGTGAAGGGTACGCCCGATCCACTTACTGGTTTTGTGATGGATGCAAAAAAGCTAAGTACGCTTATCAAAAAAGAGGTGACCGACCATTTAGATCATGCTAATCTGAATCTAGATGTAAAATTTATTCCAAAGGATCTTCAACCAACTACCGAAAATTTGGTTATCCTTATATGGAAACAGTTAGCACCTCACTTAAAGGACTGCCAACTGCATGCTATAAAATTATATGAAACAGAAAATATTTTTGCGGAGTATCTTGGGGAATAATAGACTTGTCCTTCTTTAAAAATACTTATATGAAATAGCTATTTTTTTGCTAGTTTTCTTTAAAAAATCACTGAATAATCTATTTATTGAGTTATTTTTTAGAGGAAAATAGCAGAAAAAGAGCATTTCAGATGAGTGTTTCTTAAAGGAGGACAAGTCTAATAGACTTTTTCTTGAAGAAACAACGCAAAAACTACAAATATCACAGTGAATTATAAAAAAAAAGAAACCTACAATACTGCGCTTACCAAGGAACTTTCCAAAAAATATGAATTACTATTAGATCGTCTTGGAGAGGACCCTAAGCGAGAAGGCCTGCTTAAAACGCCTCAAAGGGCTGCAAAGGCTATGCAATTTCTAACGCATGGATATGACTTAGATGCAAAAAAGATTTTGAAATCAGCTATGTTTAAAGAAGACTATAGCGAAATGGTCATTGTCAAAGACATTGAGTTATATTCTTTATGTGAACACCATCTGCTGCCCTTTTTTGGTAAAGCGCATATTGCTTATATTCCAAATGGATATATCGTTGGTTTGAGTAAACTTCCTAGAGTAGTCGATGTGTTTGCCCGTCGTTTGCAAGTTCAAGAACGCTTGACCCATGAAGTGCTGAATTGCATTGAAGATACCTTAAAACCTCTGGGTGTAGCCGTAGTTATTGAGGCTAGACACATGTGCATGATGATGCGGGGTGTTCAAAAACAAAATTCTGTTACTACGACTTCCGCATTTACTGGAGCTTTTCAGAATGTAGAAACTCGTACAGAGTTTTTAACACTTCTAAATGCGAAGTTACACTAGTCGATAGTAAAGAGTAAATTGTTGGGTTAGCTTTTTATACAGTCCTTGGTTCAAATAGCTAAAATAGCGGGTAAAAGTATATTTGGCAGAAAACTTCTTTAGAGGGAGTGAATTTGATTTGTTTTTTTGCAAAAAAACAAATCAAATTCACTCCCTCTAAAAAAATCTATCCAATTTACTAATTAGACTTGTTACCCTTTAAGAAATGTCTATATGAAATAGCTATTTTTTTGTTAGTTTTCTTTAAAAAATCACTGAATAATCCTTTTAGTATTGACAAAAAAATAATTAGTGCATTTGAGTTTTTCAATTGATTCTTTTTTCCATAGGTTTTCAACCCATTGAAAAAAGAAATCATTTGAAAAACGCACTACTTATTTTTTTGTCGTTACTTATTGAGTTATTTTTTAGGAGAAAATAACAGAAAAAGAGCATTTCAGATAGGTGTTTCTTAAAAGGTAACAAGTTTATTAATATCTAGATGAAAATAATAAGCCAAAAATAGTCGTAGATTATGAATAAGTACCTAACCATAAATTCTGAATTGCCTATTTCAAAATCCCCAAATGCAAAATCCGCCCGCCCGTTTGATTAATCGGGCTAGTACTTTTTCCAATCACAATACCATCTTCAGGAGCCAAATATTCTTGCATCAAATCCCCAAAAATATTTCTCATGGTGGCGATGATTTGTCCTTTTTTCACCTGTTCGGTTACTTTAGGGGCTACTGTTAAAATACCGCCCGTATCCGTATAAATCCAATAAGATTTTTTACATAAGACAGTCGGTTCATCTGCCTCTTCTATTTCACAATCTATCATACCTAAATAGCCTAATACATTATGAATCCCCGTTAAACCATCTCTGATTAAGCCTTTTTGAAAGGTATTCGGATTTCCTACTTCCAAAGTAATAGCAGGTATTTTTAGTTCATTGACTGCCCCTCTTAATGTACCGTCACTTGGTGGATTATGCACGATGATTTGCGCATTCTGCAAAAGGGCCATTTTTTGTACAATCGGGTCAGACATATCTGCTCGGACATAATAAGAATTGACTCGACCAAAACTGGCCGTATGTAAATCTATCAAATAATCAAATTGATGGACAATTCTATTAACTACTCGCCAAGCATAGATATCACTAACGGTTCCGTTAGGCTTGCCAGGCATAATGTGGTTCAAATCTTTGCCATCAATAAAACGTCGTTGTTTTCGATGTAAAGAAGGTACATTAACAACGGGTACACCGACTATGGTCCCCTTTAATTCGTTGATGTCAATTTCTTTAAAAATCCGTTGGATAACGGGAATACCGTTTAATTCATTACCATGCACGGCAGCTGTTAAACCTAATACTTTTCCATCTTGTTGGCCTCTGGCAACAATAATTGGTATTTGCACAGGTTGCCCCATTCCGTCCGTTACCAGATTTAACCAAAATCGACTAATCGTTCCCTTCGGTACATCTGCTATAACTAAATCTTTAATTACGGTAACCGCTTGGTCAATTTGTGCTAACATATTTTAAGTTGATTTTTGGCAACTATTTAGGTGTCAGAAGCGAGGACAGACTGACCGTAAATACGGCGACTTTCAAAGTTTTTAAAACTTGGCTAGTCTATTTCGTTGATAACTAAAACTACCCAAGTCTTGAAGACTTTGAAAGTTTGTAACACCTGCCTCCTTGCTCCTAATACCTAAGCAGTTACCATTTTTTTAGTTATATAATTCCACATCAAATCGGTGGCTTCCTGTACTAATGGTTTACCTTGTAGTTGCGCTATTTGTGGTAAACCACCTATACTGGTTGTATTAATTTCTGATAAAACGCGTTCGCCATTATCCGCAACTAAGGTATCTAGACCATACATAACGATTCCCATTTTTGATAAAACAGGATTGATTTGTTGAACCATTTCTACCTCTTTGGCAGTTACTTCAGCTAGATGAGAACTTCCCCCCATTGCTACATTACACAACCAAGAATCCTTGGCGGGTAGTCGTAAAGAAGCCCCCATTATTTTACCGTTGACAACTATAATTCGTTTATCTCCTTCTCCTACTCTTTTTAGAAATTTGACGCCTAAATAATTGATGGGTTTACCTTCCATTTTTTTGGTAAAATCGTCAAAAGTCATTTGCTCTTTACCATCCCATACCGTTGCTCCGTCAATCCGAACGATGCCTCTTCCGCCATAGTCTCTAAAAGGCTTTAAGACGATAGGGAATTTATTTTTAAACGCTTTAATATCCGCTATAGAGGTACAAATCTTCATAGGCGGGCATAAATCTGGAAACTTTACTAAAAATGCCTTGCTGCCCGTTTTATAAATACCTGCGGGGTCATTGATAATCAATTGGTCAGGAAATTCTTGAATTAGAAAATCCAAAAACGCTTTGGATAATGGCGGCGGCATTCGTAACCAGACCACCTCATAATTACGAAGAGAAGTGGAAAATATTTTTTTATTAAAGGCTTCTCCATCCGCAGAAAAAGCAAAGTCTTCCGTTGTTTTGCAAGCAAACAGACTGCTGGTTTGGTTATTTTCAAAAAACAAATGATTCCCTTCAAAACCTCTAGTCGCCACATCTAATTGAGCACAAAGCGGATGCTTTCGCATAGCTTGCACCAAGGCATATAAAGAATTTTCCTTGCTATGATTCGTATGGTCGGTTAAGACCAATATTTTTAATTGCTGCATGATTATAACATAATTTCGTTTAATAAACTATCATCATCATTCAAACTTTTGAAGAGTTTCATTCTAAATTTGCCTTGCTTACTCATTAAGGCGATGGCCATTTTATCAATAGCGATCATAGATAAGACCGTTTGAATATACGCCTCAATCATATCATCTAAGCCAACGCCTAGTTTATTAAAGTCTCGTCTATCCATTAACACCAAGCGATTAGTATCACTTCCCCAGCTACCATCTGGATTTTTAAAAGATAGGTTGGTACCCAACATTTTCCAGCTATTGGTGCTGTCTTCAATATGGTCAACTAGTGGCATTTCTGAACGTCGAGCATAGGTACAGAGCGGTTGAATCCCGTTTTCGGTAGAACTCACCATCATCCGAATATCTGCTACAAAGGTATGCCCCTTTGCATTGGGAATAGTGCCTACATGGTATAATTTACCTGCGGTAGTGGTACTACTCCAATGGTAATTGCCGATCAAACTTTGCACAATAAAGCGGTTATATTCAAAGTCCAATTCCATGAAATTATCCAATTCTTGTTGGTTCACTATTGTATAAACGCCTTGCCCTGCATTGCTATAAGGCACTTTAACCACTGCTTGCCCGCCCATCTTTTTGACCCAAAGCGGAATTTCATTTTTGCTAACATCCCAAATCGTTTCAGGCATATTTATTTTTAAGCCAAAAGGTTGTAATTCCGTATTAAAAATATCGTAGGCTTTTGCAGCCACCATTTTATTACGTCCACCCGCCAAACAAGCGATGGTCGGATTGAGTATACGGGTTTTGGAATGTAAAGGGAGGCGATTCCAGGGTTTTTGCGTTACATAGCGAAAGGCTGCACGAATAGGTATCCACTCGCCTGCTGAGTTACGGATGTACATCACACTGTCCACATATTTTACAGCTGGATCTTTTTCGTCTTTATAAAAAGACACATAATAAACTGGCTCTTGCATGACATCCGCAATCACTTCGGCATAGCCAGAAGTTTCCATTGGGTTTTTGTCATAAATGACTGCCAAGCCTCCTTTAATTTTCTGGCGTAAGTTTTTTAAATAGGGCTTAAACGTGCGCTCTATCAACAAACGATAGCTACCTTGTTCCTTATTATCATCCATCAAAGGCATAGATTTTTGACCAGAAGGACAAGAGTTATTTTCAATGACGACCATTTGTCGTTTGCCAGTAGCAGAGGTTACATTTAATAAATCTGCACCTGCCCATATAAAATATTTGGCTTTATAGTTTAATATTTCTCGCAATTTATCTGCATTGACCCTTGGGTGCATGTGGCAATAGCGGTTAATCATTCTGTCTTTGCTCAAATTCAGAAAGAAATTAACCATGGGGTGAATGGTCGCATTTAACGCTTTGGGATACCAGTGATCATTTGCCTCAAAATTACCTGGTTCTACAATGGTTGCGGTCTTTTGCAAATCGGTTGCACTCATGTTTTTTAACATTACTATTTATTAAGTAGGTTTAGAACAAGTGTAAGACTGGATTGGTGAAAATAGTCACATTTTTTGTTTAGTGATGGTCAACAAAAACTCCAACATTTGAAAGCGCAAGTTTACTAAACTTCAAAGAATAAAAAGGAGAAATCTCAGGATAGATTAAATATATTTTTACTATTAAAAATTGTAGAAAGTAATCAGCTCTCAAGAAAATTTAGATACCGAAAGAAATAAAATTTCTTCCTCTCTCCTCTCTCTTCTGCCGAATAGTTACTATTCAATTGGCTGCAATTAGTAGGCTAATTCTGAATTAATTTTGAATTTTTGAGTGACCAAAACAACTTTAATCGTCTTTGTAAAAATTCTATTTACAGCAGCCTATTTTGATCTAAATTAGAACAGAGAACTGAGAAGCGAGAGTAGAGCGAAGTTATTGGTTAAAAGGATACTATTCTCTCACTCTGCTCTCTATTCTCTGTTCTCTGCTCTCTATTCTCTGTTCTCTATTCTTAATCATCCGCAATTTGATTTATACAGATTTAATTCAGAATTGGGGGGTACTATTGTGCCTTTTTACCAAGTAACAATGCAAAATTGATAGTTCAACTAAGTAACAATGAAAAACAAATTTGCCGATTTAATTGACCAAACCTATTATTTCCCACAAGATGGCTTTGACCTCCGAAATGGGTATTTACATTTTCATGGAGTATCCATTAAACATTTAATAGAAGAACATGGAACGCCTTTTAAACTCATCTATTTACCCAAGATTGGCGACCAGATAAAAAGAGCGAATAATTGGTTTAAGAAAGCGATGAAGAAACATGGCTATCAAGGCAAATACCATTATTGCTACTGCACTAAATGTTGTCATTTCCAACACGTTATTAGCGAGGCATTGGATAATGGGACTCATTTGGAGACTTCTTCTAGCTTTGACATTGATTTGATTTTAAAATTACACGAACAGGGAAAGGTTTCTAAAAGTACTATTCTGGTACATAATGGCTATAAAACGGAAGATTATTTACAAAAAATTGTGCTTTTGAATAAAATGGGCTTCAAAAATTCTATTGCGGTTTTGGATAATATGCGAGAATTAGAACGCCTTAATAAAATGACTCGAAAATCTATTAAAATTGGGCTACGAGTCGCTACGGATTTACAGCCTCAATCGGATTATTATACGTCTCGTTTGGGTATTCGACCTTCTGAAATCATTGCTTTTTATAAAGACCAGATTGCCAAAAAGAAAAAACTAAAATTAAAAATGCTCCACTTTTTTGTGGATTCGGGTATCACAGATAGTTTATACTACTGGGAAGAGTTTCAAAAGGCGATTAAGATGTTTGTCAAACTCAAAAAAGCTTGCCCTGAATTAAAATCCCTCAATATTGGTGGGGGTTTTCCGATTAGAAATAACTTAGGTTTTGAATATGATTATCCTTATATGGCGGAAGAAATAGTTCGCAATATTAAAGAGCTCTGTGTGGAGGAAGGAGTGGAAGAACCCGATTTATTTACGGAATTTGGTAAGTTTACCGTAGGCGAAAGTGGAGCGGTTATTTTTGAAGTCTTAGAGCATAAAAAGCAGAATGATCGAGAAGATTGGTACATTATTAATAATAGCCTAATGAATACGATTCCTGATGCTTGGAGTATTTTGGAAAAGTTCATTTTACTACCGATTAATAATTGGGATAGGGAATACCAAAAGGTGAATATTGGGGGCATTAGTTGTGACCATTCCGATTATTATAATTCCGAAGAACTCAATCAACAAGTCCTCTTACCTAAAATAGAAAAAAAAGATAAAGAACCGCTTTATGTCGGCTTCTTTCATACGGGGGCTTATCAAGATGCTATTAGCGGATATGGTGGGATTAAACATTGTTTGATTCCAGCTCCAAAAGTGATTATCATCGATAGAGATAAAACAGGCAATTTTACGACCCAAGTTTATCGAGGAGAACAGCAGGCGGAGGAAATGCTGAAAATATTGGGCTATTGAAAAAGAGAGGTCAGAAGTCAGACCGTCAATTACATTGACTGTCAGATGTCAGATTTATGACGTGTTCAGCCCGTCGTATTTCACGTCATAAATCTGACTTCTGACAGTCAATATAATTGATGGTCTGACTTCTGACTTCTTAAAAACTAGCAGTGACCTTTTAAACTAAATCAGTCCTCTTTTTTTGACTACTAATAAAATCAGTAAAAAAGCATGAATGAAATAGCAACTATTGAACTGCGAAATCTCCAACTGGAAGATTACCTAGAATTAAGGGTTTCGATGCAAAAATCCTATCCAAATTGGCAAACGTCTATTTGGGAAGAACACCACATAAAGAAACTATTAGAGGTTTTTCCGGAAGGGCAATTATGTGTATTATATGATGGGAAAATAGTAGGGAGTGCCTTATCCTTAGTCCTTGATTATAAAGATTTTGGTGATCAACACACCTATCGCCAAATTACGGGTAATTATACCTTTGATACGCATAATTCAGATGGGGACATATTATATGGAATAGATGTGTTTATCCATCCCGACCATAGAGGTTTGCGCTTAGGTAGACGTTTGTACGATGCTCGAAAAGAACTCTGCGAAAGCCTTAACTTAAGAGCCATTTTATTTGGTGGTCGAATTCCAAAATATCGAGACTATGCGGATGAATTAAAACCTAAAGAATATATTCAAAAAGTACGACAAAGAGAAATTCATGACCCTGTTTTGAATTTTCAGCTATCCAATGATTTTCATGTCCGAAAAGTATTGACAGGTTATTTGCCTGGGGATAAAGAATCCATGGATTATGCCACTTTGATGGAATGGAATAATATTTATTATCAAGAAAAAGAACTATTGGTCAATGCCAAAAAAACAGTCATTCGATTGGGTTTGGTACAATGGCAAATGCGGCATTTCAAAGATTTAGCAGCTTTCTGTGAGCAAGCCGAATATTTTATTGATGCAGTAAGTGGTTATCAAAGTGATTTTGCTCTTTTTCCAGAATTTTTTAATGCTCCTTTGATGGCTCCTTACAATGATCTATCGGAGGCAGCGGCGATTCGAAAACTGGCTGAATTCACGCTCCCTTTAAAAGAAAAATTATCAGAATTAGCGATTGCTTATAATGTAAATATTATCACGGGTTCTATGCCTGAAGCGCAAGAAGATGGTAGCCTTTTAAACGTAGGCTTTCTATGTCGGAGGGATGGCACAACGGAGAAGTATGAAAAAATACATATCACGCCATCCGAAAAAAGTAGTTGGGGAATGATTGGAGGGAATCAGGTAAAAGTATTTGATACGGATTGTGGCAAAATCGGCATCTTAATTTGTTATGATGTGGAATTTCCAGAATTACCTCGCTTATTGGCAAACCAAGGCATGCAAATTTTATTTGTCCCCTTTTTGACGGATACACAAAATGGCTATATGCGAGTGCGTACTTGTGCACAAGCAAGAGCCATTGAAAATGAATGTTATGTAGCTATTGCTGGTTGTGTAGGCAACTTGCCAAAAGTAAATAATATGGATATTCAATTTGCGCAAGCTGCGGTATTTACCCCCTCTGATTTTGCTTTTCCTACCAATGGTATTAAAGCCGAGGCGACCCCCAATACAGAAATGACTTTAATTGCAGATGTAGATTTGAATCTATTATTAGAGCTACATAATTTTGGAAGTGTAAAAAATCTAAAGGATAGACGAAAAGATGTTTATGATTTAAAACTTATTAAAAATGAGTAAAAGAACGTTTGGTGGTATTCCTAAAAAGTATGCCAATAAAAAAACGGCAAGTACTTATTTGACCTCCATCCCCTATGATGGTACTAGTACCTGGGGAAAAGGAGCCAATAAAGGCTTTGCTGCCTTTTTAGAGGCTGCCGACAATATGGAATTATACGACATTGAAACAGACAGTGAAGTATATAAAAAAGGGATTTTCATGCCCAATGCTGTATTAGAAGATAGTAGCCCAGAGCAGGTATTTGCCGCTACTTATGCCAACGCAAAGGAACTGCTCAAAACGGATAAGTTTCTCACCTTTTTTGGAGGGGAACATTCCATTAGCATCGGGCTGATTAAAGCTTTTTATGAAAAATATAATAAGCTAACTGTCTTACAGTTAGATGCCCATACTGATTTGCGACCTACTTATGAAGGGTCGGCTTATAATCATGCTTGTGCGGTTTATGATGCTAGTTTACATACCAATTTGATTCAAGTGGGCATCCGAAGTATGGATAGTTCTGAAAAAAAGTACTTGAATCGACAAAAATGCTTTTTTGCTCAAGATATTAAGGGGCAGCAAAACTGGATGACGGATTCCATAGATTTGATGACAGATGAGGTGTATATAACACTAGATTTGGATGTTTTTGATTCCTCTATTATGCCCTCAACAGGGACACCAGAACCAGGAGGACTCAACTGGTATGAAGTGACCCAATATCTAAAAAAAGTCTTTTCCGAAAAGGAAGTAGTTGGTTTTGATATAGTCGAGCTTTCTCCTTCAGAAAACAATAGAGCACCCGACTTTTTGGCTGCGAAACTTTATTATAAAATGTTAAGCTATAAATTTCAAAATGCCTAATGGCTATATGGTTTTATGGCTATATGGTTTTATTGTTTTATGGCTATATGGTTTTATTGTTTTATGGCTATATGGTTCTTATATAACGTGGACTAACAGCAATATAACCATATATCAATAAAGCAATATAGCAATATAGCAATAAAGCAATAAAGCAATATAGCAATAAAGCAATATAGCAATATAGCAATAAAGCAATAAAGCAATATAGCAATATAGCAATATAACAATTTTCCTAAATTTAAAAATAATGACAAATAAACCGATCACTAATTTTATGTTGCAGCACTACAAGCATTTTAATGCGGCAACGCTAGTGGATGCAGCTCAGGCTTATGCCGATCAAGTAGCCAATGGGCATAAAATGATGATTACCTTAGCAGGTGCTATGAGTACCGCTGAATTGGGCAAATCACTGGCAGAAATGATTCGGCAGGATAAAGTGCAGATCATCACTTGTACAGGGGCGAATTTGGAGGAAGATATTTTTAACTTAGTTGCTCATACTCATTATAAAAGAGTCCCTAACTATAGAGATTTAAGTCCAGAAGACGAGCAGGAATTATTGGAGGGTCATTTCAATCGAGTAACGGATACTTGTATACCCGAAGAAGAAGCTATGCGGCGGATTGAACACCATTTAATAGCGGTATGGGAGGCGGCTAAAAAAGCGGGCAAGCGTTATTTTCCACATGAATATTTATACCAAATTATACGGTCAGGCGCATTGAACAAAACGATAGAAATCGATCCTAAAGATTCTTGGATGATGGCAGCTTGTGAGAAAAACATTCCGATTATTGTGCCTGGGTGGGAAGATTCTACGACAGGCAATATGTTTGCTGCGCAATGTATGAATGGTAATTTACCTGCCTCTACTGTAAAATCAGGTATCGAATATATGATGTATTTAGCAGACTGGTACATCCAAAATGCAGGAGATAAGGGCGTTGGTTTCTTTCAAATTGGAGGGGGCATAGCAGGTGATTTTCCGATTTGTACGGTCCCGATGTTAAGACAAGATATGGAATTAGAAAAAACACCTTTCTGGTCCTACTTTTGTCAAATAAGTGATTCTACTACTAGTTATGGCTCTTACTCAGGGGCGGTGCCAAATGAAAAAATTACTTGGGAAAAATTAGCGATTGAAACGCCTAAATTTGTGATAGAGAGTGATGCAACGATTGTTGCACCTTTAATCTTTGCTTATGTGTTAGGGTGGTAAGGTTTTGTTTTATAATAGAGAAACGAGAATAGGAATTTTCATCAAAATTGATCTTTTTTTTGAAAACTATTTTGCACAGAATTTATTCAGAATTGCCTACTAAACTTGTATCAAAATTACTTAATATTAAATAACTTTCTATCATGCTCGAAAAAAATGTAACTAATCGCTATGGAGACGCCGATTTAGCTGAATTCAAAGCGGTAGTTGAAACAAAAATAGAAAAAACAAAACGCCAATTAGCGTCCTTAGAAGGACAACTTACAGAGGCTGCCGAATCTAAAGACAGCGAAGGAGATTGGATGGATGGTTCTTCCACTGGTTCCGATATGGAACTATTGGAAATAATGGCAAGTCGACAAAAAAAACACCTAATGGATTTACAAAATGCTTTACAACGCATTTATAATAAATCTTATGGTATTTGTATAGTAACAAAGGAACTGATTGATAAGAAGAGGTTAATGGCAGTGCCCACGACTGCTAAAAGTTTAGCAGCCAAACTGAATATTAAGGACTCTGAAAAAAAGCCTCTTAGCGTAAGGCCGCAACCAAGTAATACGCCTAAAGTTATTAGCCGAATTATTCGCAAACCAGCTCCTCCTACTATAAAGCCGATCATTTCAGAAGAAGAGGAGGAGGATTTGTTGGCGTTTAATCAAGAAATAGACTTAGCTTTAGAGAGTTTTGATGAGGAAGATTTAGATTAGAGATGTCGTAAGTAATACCATTTAATTTTGACTGCTTTTAGGCATCTAATTGATGTCCCACCTATTAAGCCGTCAGGCTAATAGAGAATAGAAAAAGTGTTTGCGTTCAACGTACTAGTGGTTTAACTATTAATTAATTATTTCTATTAGACCTTGACAATCATCAAATTGCAAAACTTGAAAGGGGGTACGAACTACATTTTTGTACCACTAGTATCAAGCCAGCGCTTGTTCAGTTATAATACATTCGGTCATCAGCAAAATACCAGCAATAGAAGCAGCGTTTTGTAAAGCAACTCTAGTTACTTTAGTCGGGTCAATTATACCTGCTTTAAAAAAATTTAACAATTGTCCAGTTTGCGCATCATAGCCATAATCTGCTTTCCCCGCTTTTATTGTTTCGACAATTACCGCACCTTCTTTTCCTGCATTCTGCACAATTTGCCTTAATGGTTGCTCTAATGCCCGCTTAATAATGTTGATACCTGTTTGTTGGTCTTGATTTGCCCCTTTTAGGTTTACTAATGCAGCAATACTTCTGATGTAAGCTACTCCACCGCCAGGTACAATACCTTCTTCCATCGCTGCTTTGGTCGCCTGTAGGGCATCATCGACTCTGTCTGTCTTTTCTTTCATTTCCAACTCCGTTGGCGCACCAATGGAAAGAATGGCTACGCCTCCTGCCAATTTAGCTAACCTACTCCGTAAATCGTCTTGCTCATTTGGGGAGGTAGCTGCTTCTATCTGTTTTCTTATCAACTGAACCCGATTGATTATCTGTTGTTTTGTACCCTTGCCATTTATAAAAGTAGTCGTGTTTTTGTCAATGATAATTTTCTCTGCTCTACCTAATTCGGTGAGCGTTATACTGTCCAATTCAAATCCTTTTTCTTCAGAAATGACCGTTCCGCCTGTTAAAATTGCGAGGTCTTCTAATCCTTCTTTTCTTCGATGACCAAACCCTGGTGCTTTAATAGCAGCCACCTGAATAGTGCCTCTAATTTTATTAGTAACCAATACATTCATCACCTCCATGTCAATGTCTTGTGCAATAATAAATAAGGTATTACCAGATTGTGAGGCTTTTTCTAGTATCGGTAATAAATCTAAGATTTTTGATATTTTACCATCGTATAATAAAAGGTAGGGATTGTCCAATGCTGCTTCCATCTTTTCCGCATGGGTAATAAAATAAGGCGACAGGTATCCTCTATCAATTTGCATGCCTTCCACGAAAGTCATAGTAGTTGCAGTGCCTTTAGCTACTTCTACGGTAATCACCCCATCTTTTCCAACTTTTTGCATGGCTTCCGCAATCAGTTGCCCACTCGCTGTATCCCCATTGGCAGAAATGGTAGCCACTTGTTGAATTAATCCAAAGTCATTCCCAATTTGTATGGATTGTTGCTGCAAATGAACAATCACATTTTTAACCGCCAGCTCTATCCCTTTTTTTAAATCCATTGGACTAGCACCAGCAGCGACATTTTGCAATCCTATATGGATAATAGTTTGTGCTAGAACGGTAGCAGTCGTAGTACCATCTCCCGAATCATTTGCGGTTTTCATTGCGACTTCCTTTATCATGATCGCACCAATATTTTCTATGGGATGTTTTAGTACAATCTCTTTAGCAACCGTAACGCCATCTTTAGTAATGACTGGTGTACCAGGAGTCTTTTCCAAGACTACATGTCGCCCCTTTGGACCTAATGTAACTTTTACAGCGTTTGCTAAAGCGTCAACTCCTTTTTTTAAAGCAGCTCTTGCTTCCCCACCGAAATAAATTTTCTTTGGCATGTTAATACATTATAGTTAATTAGACTTGTCCTTCTTTAAAAATACTTATATGAAATAGCTATTTTTTTGCTAGTTTTCTTTAAAAAATCACTGAATAATCTATTTATTGAGTTATTTTTTAGAGGAAAATAGCAGAAAAAGAGCATTTCAGATGAGTGTTTCTTAAAGGAGGACAAGTCTATTACTTGTCCTTCAACCTAAAATGGTAATTTCTAAGCATTACCCGTTGGAGCTAGAAAATCTCAAAAGATAATCAATTTTCACTTACCGTCCCATTCACCCCCACCGTTTTCTTTGTTTGTACCACATTTCTAAGCCAATTATAGGTTAAAATTTCTTGTATATTCATGTTATTAAATTCGGCTAGTAAGTACTAGAACAAAAGAAGAGCCACTCCCTCGGAGAGAGGGAGCAGCTCAAACCCCAAAAAACCAAATGAAAACAATATCGTTATGGGAGAAATAGAAGTCAGAAGTCAGACCGAAAAATTACATTTTTCTGTCAGAAGTCAGATTTTGGACGTGTTCTTAGATGTAAATATGACGTAGTCGTTAACGCCTAGGAACACGTCTCAAATCTGACTTCTGACAGAAAAATGTAATTTTTCGGTCTGACCTCTGACTTCTTTTATTTTCGATCTGACCTCTGATTTCTGCTAAATATGAGAATATATAGTCAATTCTAAGGAAGAGGTAGCTACAAACAATTGTATTTGTTTGGCTAAATCGCCTTTTCTAATAATCATTTTTGTTCCTACTGGAGCTTTCTCTCTCCACGTATTCGTCATTGCTTGATACTTCCCTTTTAGCTTTAGTAAGTGTAAATAGATAGTATCCATTATACTATCTTCACTATCTTCAGGAACAGTCGTAAAAAAAAGTAGAGGTACTTGTTGTACTTTCGCTAAGTTTCTAGCGGCTATATATCGTTCCTCATTATCGTCTGAGGTGCTAAAGGGAAATAAAATTGCCTGTTTCATATTTTCTTCTTTTATGCGGTAACTACTTTGAAGGAGTTACTTTTTGCTTTAACAAGAAGACTGAAAACAGGAAATGGGTCACTTAATTGTTGATTGATTATTAACTCTACTTTGTCAGATTAAAATATTGTTCGGTTTAGATGTGCCAGATTTTTAAAATGGCACATCTGCGGCTTCCAAACCAAAGTTAAATTGGTACTTTTAGATTTTTCGGAATCAAAATTTAATATCTAACAAAGTAGAGTTAATTAGGGTTGTTCAGAAAAATTCTTAAGCATTATTTGTCTATCTAAAATAGTAGGTAAAAAGTATATTTAGCAGATAGGTTCTTTAGAGGGAGTAAATTTGATTTGTTTTTTTATAAAAAATAAATCAAATTTACTCCCTCTAAAAAAAAACTATTCCATTTACTATTTACCTAATACCAAATTTATCGAAAAATAGTGTTTAAGAATGTTTCTGAATAACCCTAATTATTAATAGACTTGTTACCCTTTAAGAAACACCTATCTGAAATGCTCTTTTTCTGTTATTTTCCTCTAAAAAATAACTCAATAAAATGATTATTCAGTGATTTTTTAAA
>Ga0209831_1001936_pt1 | contig 18458 bp, 10 predicted proteins | sample Maine_Asex4_meta_FD_187451 | JGI IMG/M metagenome (GOLD analysis project Ga0209831, IMG submission 187451) | Marine algal microbial communities from Maine, USA - Maine_Asex4_metaG (SPAdes) (version 2) | ecosystem: Host-associated > Algae > Red algae > Unclassified | place: Maine, USA | collected...
CTTATAATTTGATTGAGGTATTTTTTCGCATTCCCCATATTTTCTAGCTGCAGCTCTATCTCGATCAGAGACCAGAGTAGAGCGTCACGCTGTGGGAATGTCTCTATATTGAATGTATTAAATATTTTCATAGACTCCTCATAGTTCTCCATATGAAAATGCCCTCTCGCTTCTAGAAGAGTGATCATTTCACTTTCCTCAGCCTGATTGATCAGTGCTAAGAATTCACCATATTCTCCATTTTTATATAAACTGATTAAGTCATTGGTTCCCTCTATCTTACTAGCTCCTCTTTCTATGGTGCTGATGTGATCCAGATTGAGCGACTCTAATGCGGCAATTGATACTAGCTGATCAGATGAAATATCAGATTCTATCGTCACAAACATAAATACAGAAGCTAATAGAATTGCTACACTAGCTGCAGCAGCTAAAAAAATTCGAATTCGTGCAGACCCTTTTCTAATTTGCGGACTTTGTGGTAGATTTTCTAAAAATGATTTTTTCTTTCGCTGGACCATTTCTAAATATCCAGGTACAAACATCTCAGTAGATAAGTTTTCGCTAAACTTAAAATTTTCGTAAGATTGATTCATTAGTTCATCATTAATTTTAAATTCAAAACTGTCAATTTCTTTATCTGAAAGATCATAATTCTGAAATTTTCTAAGATTTGATTTTAAGACCTCCATTATAGCCTATTTGTGGTAGATGGTGATTTAACTGACTCTAAGGCTTTATACATAAGTTTAGATAATTTACGAATGCACCTCTTTTTCTTTTCTACAATAGATTGATAGGTCCCAGTAAAACCTAATTCTAATTTTAAATCCTTCAGAAATTCTCCTTCGTAAACATTTCTATTAATTATTTTTTGGCATTTTTCATCTAATTCAGAGATAGATGTGCGGAGTAACTGCATCTTCATCTCATAGTCTTCTTGTTCTATCTCATATGAAGAACCATCGAAGGATTTATCTTCTATAGTCATATTGGTATAGTCCCTGGCAATATTTAATGCTTGATGACTACAGAATTCACATTCCTTATTTCTCTTAGCCTGTCTTTTAATGTCTACGAATGCATTGCGCGCCATATTGAATACATATCCATTTATATTTCGCTGAGGTAAGGATTCTGCTCGAAGAATAAACCGCTCCCAAAACTTAGTAATGGCACTAGTATAGACTTCTCTGGTCATCGCTTCATCACCTTCTGTGATTTTTAAAATGGATGTATGGTAGCGGCTGATATACATTTCATTGACGTAAGCATTGAAAGGTGCTTCGTCACCTTGTCTTGCTAATTCAATCGTAGATTCCCATGTTTTATCAGTCATATCAGATGTTAACACTATGGCTTAATGTTAAGACGCAGGAATCTTATCTATATAATGGCTTAGGCCAAAAAATAAATAAATTTTCTTTTTATGGCTAAATTCTTAGGTTCTGCTGCACAAAGGTTCTCCAAATAAGATAGAAAGCCAAAGATGAGATGTTAAAGTCCGTATGAGTTAACATGAGTTAACCCTTTCGATCATAAGTGAATTAAAATCTTGTTGTAAGAGAAATATTTACTTGGGAATGTTATCTCGATACTCATTCCACCCATTCACAAGTGCTTTAACCACAGGACTCCCAACAATATAAGCTGACTCCAGTGCTGGGATGTAGGCAGAATATCCCTTACCCGTGAGCTTCTCTCCTGATAAACTCTGATAGGCAGTAATCCCAGGCCACTGCATGGTAAAATTAGACGCTGTACGCAGGACAAGCATTCTATCTTTATCAGCCAGTCCCATCGCATCCAGACGCTCTAATGAATGCCAAGTCCCTACTTCTTCCATCGCAGATGTCACAAAATTACCTTCGCCCTCTGTCCAATACTCTACCCAGTCATTCGCCCAGTCATTCAATAATTCACCATGCCAGTATGTGCTTGCAGCGAGCTGAGTGCCGATCATGACTTTGGGCTTCATTGTAGCAGCTGGATAACCTTTATAAAGGGATCTCATTTGGCTGATCTCATCATTATCAGGAAGCTCTATGTCTTTTGTCATTTGGTATGCCCAGTTCATCAGTCCTGGGTTCATCTGAATCGCTATGACTTCTCTTTCTTTAGGGAAAGGCTTCTGATATGGCTCAGTCTTACGCAGGGGGATGTATCCAGTCGTCCACCCTTCTGGAATCTCCCTGGCGTCTATCTCATGAGAAAGGTCGCCATCTATCACCCAGTCAGCCCATACGGCTGATGAAGTAGGGGCATCGTGTGGGTCTACCCCACTGATCCCAGCGACCAGCCAGTATGCATTAGTCAAGTCAAAGCGATCATCCAGTCCTAAGGAAGTCACTGATACAGCTGTCTTCGTATTTCCCACTCCTGTGACAATCCCTAACACACCCATTTCTTCATTATATCTGAGATCTCGATATCCCGCTGGGAATGGAAGTGATTTGTCTAGCGGAAGTCTCTCTACCCAGTTTTGAAATTCCCCAGGTCGATCTCCTTCGTCTTCTCCTGGCTCAAACATACTAAGCAGCACGACTTTGATGGGTATTTTAGCTGGAGCCTCATCTTTAGCCTTTGTGTCTTGACAACTTATGAGAAAACTCAGAATCAAGGTTAAAAATAGGAAGTGTAACTTTTTAACGATTGTCATATTTCAATATTTAGGATTTTACAACTCTTCTGAAAGTTAGATGATCAAGTTGATTCGTTATAAATAATAATCTTTAATAATCTGCTTGCTGCTTTAATCATCGATGTCATAGACCTTTCAATTTATCTAATGATTGTGATATAAATGTATTCCATCGTGTCTTCCACACATTCAGGGCGACCTGCTTATCTGCCTCATTCAGAGCAGAATATGCGATACCATTCCGACTCAGCTTTTTAAGAGCTGACAGGTCTAGCTCCCATGCCATGTAGATACTCCAATAATCATAGCTCAATCCCTGATAATCGAATATCAATGGATCATCTGAACTAATGCTGCAATTAATGCCTCTGCGCAGATATGTGCTGGCTGGATGATTCCGTAAGTCCTTGATGTAACCCAGAATTTGATTACTCAGTGGGTTAATCTCAATACAGATGTCCTCCTCTATGACCTTTTCAATCAGGGATGGATACCTGAATAAATTAAATCCGTGACCGATCCTTTCAGTCCCTAGTAGTATGGCATCATACAGGTTATCATTGCTCGCCCAGTTACTTTCTCCATCATGTAAGAACAGAGGAAGCTGGACTTGATGTTCTATTTCTAATTGGTCTAATTCTAAAAATTGATCCACGTGGTAAGATGTTGGATATCCCGCATCTTCCTCTGCTACAAGATCATAGCCTACAATCCAATTAGGGTATTCTTTTTTCATTTCTATGGCTTCCCGTATATCTTTTTCAATAGCCACCCCGCTCCGAAACCTTAAATTTTGATGAATGACTTTCATGGAAAAGTGAGGATCGAGTTCTTTTGCATTATCAAGAGCATGTCCTAAATGTCTTACGAATCTACTTAATGGCATAGACCCAGGAGCCTTGTCTAAAGTGTACAGGTAGTTTCTAAAAGGCATTCTCAACTCTGTATGCTGCACATTATCTTGAATCAGCAATTCGCAGACATGAGTCATATAATCGGGAAAGACAGGATCATACCTGAGTATACCCGTAACCCGCTGGAAGACATACTCAAATTCTTTCCAGATGTCCACAGAATCTTTACTGATGCTCTCATCAAATGTCAGATAGCCATGTAGCTGACCGCGTGCATTAGGGTTAGTTCTGATTAGCTCTTGGACCTGCACATACCCTTCTGGGACATCAGATTCTCTGAAGGCTTGGAACTGCCCGATCACTGATTCTCCCTCTGCTTCCATCCAGTAGACATACATCTCAGGTAGATCCAGAGCTTTATCGATAAGCCAGTCAGCATCACCCATCGCTAGGGTATGCATATGCAGAGCCCCACCCTTAGGCATCCTCTTGATGATCTGGTAAAGCTCATTATTCTCTATGTGCTTCTTAGATTGATAAAAATCACTGGCAGGCGGAAAAAAGTGCTCTGACTGATATTGATCTAATTGCTTGCGCTGAATCTTTTTCAGTAATAAATCCAACTCTATTTCTCTCTCATTCAAGATGATATCTGAAGAAAAATTCTTTGATTTATCTTGCTGGACCAGTAGAGCTCTTTCTTGATTATACAGCTCTCTATCTGTTATGACTTCTGAGTCTTCTTGCTGGACCATCATTTGCTTCGGCTTACACGAGATAAGCAAAGCCATCAGCATTCCTACCAAGGTCCATATCATCAATTCCCTCAACATATAATTAAAAGTAATTATTTATTCATATGTTTAAAATTTGCAACTCTTTATTATCGATAAATAAATGAGTTTATTCAAATCCTTAGCTGCCTTAATCATAGCTAAAGAGTCATCCTAAACCTGCTTGAGAAAGGCAGGCTTGATTTAGAATCTAATGGATGATTAAGCAGTTGTTATTTAAATCCGATCATGTCGTAATGGTTATATTGTAAGAACGTTTATTTCCTATGAAGTCAAGATTGCAATAATTTTCAAAAAAGTATGCTGGAAAAATTTCAAATAAAATCTAAAGGAAGCAGTGTAAAGACTGAAGTCATCGCAGGTATCACCACATTTCTGACCATGTCATACATCATCTTTGTCAATCCCTCTATTCTGGCTCAGACAGGGATGAACTACGAGTCAGTATTCATCGCTACCTGCATAGCGGCTGCGATCGGTACCCTGATCATGGGCCTATTTGCCAATCTCCCATTTGCATTAGCTCCGGGGATGGGTTTGAATGCTTTTTTTACATTCACCGTCGTCTTTGGCTTAGGATATACTTGGCAGCAGGGCTTGGCCATAGTTTTCCTATCGGGTGTACTGTTCTTGATATTAACTGTGACTGGAGTCCGTAGAAACATCATAGATGCCATACCCAGCTTTCTAAAGCAGGCGATCACACCTGGCATTGGGCTTTTCATAGCCCTGATCGGACTGAATAATGCTGGTGTCATCGATGTGAACCAAGGGCCCATTATTGATATCATTCTGCAGCAAGAATCTTTAGATAAGGACCAGATGATTACTCAGGTCAGTCAGGCTCCACCTCAGGTGATACAGCTGGGTAAGCTGTCTGATCCTGTGGTTTTATTGACTGTGATTGGCTTTTTTATCTTGACAGCACTCATGATTTTAAAAGTAAGAGCTTCTATGATCTGGGGCGTCATAGCGACGACCCTGATCGGAATTCCAATGGGAGTCACTCAGATACCTGATAGCTATGACATCAGTTCTATTTCACTTAGCCCTACCTTCTTCCAGCTGGATATTGCTGGCCTATTTACTTCTGGAGCAGAAGGCTTCGCGCTCTCCTCTGTGCTGTCAGTGCTGATTGTCATCATCAGCTTTACCATTGTGGATCTATTGGATACATTAGGAACCTTGATTGGTACCGCACAGAAGGGAAATCTCTTAGATGAGAATGGTGATGTACCCAATATGAATAAAGCTCTACTCGCTGATGCGACTGCTACGACCATAGGAGCCTTAATAGGGACATCATCCGTGACGACATATATAGAAAGTGGAGCGGGCATCATAGAAGGTGGCAAGACGGGGCTGACAGCCGTAGTCGCTGCTTGTTTATTTGTATCGGCTATTCTACTGGCTCCTATCGCAGGTATTGTACCAGTCTCTGCTACCTCTCCTATTCTGATCATGGTCGGACTGTTAATGATGGATGCGGTTAAAAAGATTGATTTTGATAAATTAGAAATTGTAATTCCAGCAGTGCTGCTTATCATCATGATGCCATTCACTTATAGTATAGCTAATGGCATAGCTCTTGGATTAATCATGCATGTCTTAATTCAGTTAATTAAGGGAAATATAAAAAGTGTCCATCCGATTTTAGTTGTCTTGGTGCTATTATTTTTGTTAAAGTATGTTTTCATTTGATGAATCAGAATCGTGGTCTATACTATTTCTGTAAACGTGTAAATGAAAGATATACCGATGCTATTTTCTGACGATAGTTATCGGTAGAAAATAGATCGAGTATAATAACCGAAAGAAATAAATTTGCTGATTTTAAAAGTCCCAAACCAAATTAACGTCGGTATACTATATCAAATAAAATGGTCAAAAATTCTACACCTACAAGGTAGCGAAGTACCTTGGAATTAACTCTGACTAGGTGAACTCATACACTTTCCATATCATTTACCTCACAACTCTTCTGTAAAATGATAACCATCAAGTGATGATAATTAACTAACTTCTGCAAGACATATACAATAAGCTCATGAAAAATAAATACGTGCATTGGATACTTCGCAATATTCCTGCAGCTATTCTACTTCAGATAAATTTGGCTCTCATCCTGACAGCATCGATTTATTCACTAAGCTGGGCGCGGAGACTTATGGTAGAGATGGTACAGGCATCATGGAGCTGATAGGCGGTATCGCTCTAAGTTCACCAAGTATGGAGCTTTACTTGCTGCTGGGCTAATGGTCGGTGCCATCGGGTCACATACATTTGTGATAGGCGTCAGTCATGCTGGTGATGCAGGCACACTATTTTTTATGAAATTGTTGTCTTAGTGTGCTGTGTTATATTACCATTTCTATATCGGTCTCAACGGATATGGATCAGTTCAGATCCATTTTTAGGCTGTGTGAGATTACTATTACTAAATCGGTCTCAACCATAAAAATTAAATACGATTGAAATACAGAAACCTACTTACCATCGTCTTGATCATTGCATTAAGTACATCTTGTAAGCCACAAAATAAAAGAGAGCTCATAGATCATGGCACAAAGACTCTATCGATTTATGCCATCTATCCAAACGCCCCAAATCAAATCACCCGGAGCATCACCCAAGATAGAATGGGCGATGTCTGGTTAGCTACATTCAGTGGCGTATTTAAATATGATGGAGAGTCTTTTACCAATATGACAGCTGATGTTAGTTCAGCGCGTTTTTTTTCGGCCTTAGAAGATAGCAAAGGTCAATTATGGTTTGGCTCTATTGGCTCAGGCATTTACTTATATGATGGTACTTTTTTTCAAAACATAACGACTGATGATGGACTACTTAACAATGAGGTGACTTGTATTTATGAAGATAAGAATGGTCACCATTGGTTTGGTGTTAATGGAGGTATCAGTCGTTACGATGGCAAATCATTTCGTAATTATTTACTGGACAGAGACTCGATCAAGGAAGATATAACAGGAAAGATCATTCCTGATCTACAGCGTCCAATGAATGAAATTAATTCCATTATAGAAGATAAGACAGGTCAATTTTGGTTTGGCACAAGAGGCCATACTTTTGTATTTGATGGTATAGCATTTAAGACTGTGACACATGAGGGCAGCCCCTTTATGAATGTCCGATGGATCATCAAAGATAGGAATGATCACATCTGGCTCGGAGGTAACGATGGCCTGTGGCGATATGATGGCAGTACATTTTTTAATTTGACAAAGGACTTTGTCGGCTATATCTATGAAGATAAAATGGGAAACATCTGGACCAGTTCGCAAGATTCCGAATATGGAAGATGGATACTCACACGCTATGATGTAAAGTCTTTATACGCCGCACAGCCTGAAGTCACCGTTATAAAATCAAAATATGATAATAATAAAGGCATGATATTCGGCCTCCATGAAGCTGGTGATGGAAGCATATGGTTCGGAGGATTAGATGGGGTCTATCGATACGATGGTAAGACAGTCACTGACTTTAAGAGGTAAAGGACATAACAATGATTAGAACAGTCAGAATACAGAATTGAGCTATGATTTACGATGATGCTACGTCACTATGATTCCTCTTCCTTCTGACCCAACCAGTTTTTAATCCACCTGATTTCAGAATAACTGACATCGAAGTCGAGACTTTGCATGATGTCATTAGATGGCTCTTCGAGACGATCTCCAAATCCGTCTTTTAATTTTTTAATTCTTTCCGCAGATAGCAGACTTGTGATCTCTATTTTAGAATCCTTCAGCAACCGCCCCATATGACTTTCGATCGTACCTATGCTTAGCTTTCTTTCTTTAGCGATCTCACCAATACTAAGTCCCTCCTTCATTAACTCATGAGTGATGATATAAGTCTCGCCGACCACTCTTTTTTTCTTTTTCTTCTTTCGGTCTGGATCAAATAAAACAACCTGCTCAAACTTCTCCCCTCCTGCATATAGAGTAGCCCCCTTGATCTGAAGTGCGTATAACTGACGCATATGTCTCCAGCACTCATCTATCAGATCGCGTGTGATGTAATTGTATTTTTTGCTTCCAGTTCGCTTCTTCCACAGAGATGCATGTTTCTCTAAGTCGACGAGCAGTTTTTGATGAAGTTCTTTTGTGAAATAGTCGATGGCTTTAGCATACCGGTCTTTAAGGATTGCTTGGCCTGTTCCCTCTCTTTCTAAGTCATTGATCTGAGATTTAAATTTATCAGCCGTGGCATCCAGTTTATGTAAGACTCCAAAGACGCGCTTAGCTTCCAGCAGTGCATCTGCCTTAGACGGGATATCATAGTCAAACATAAATGTCTCCCAGTTCTCAGCATAGGCTATTAATTTCTTTAATGAAAAGCTTTCTAATAATTGCTGTCTTTCATATGCGGCGATTTCCTGTGCTAATACCCCTTGTATATTATCATCTAACTGTAGGCTATTGTAAAAAGCTGATACCCGCTGATCGACTATGATATTACGAGAAGAAATTTTAGAAGATAATTTAATACCACCCAGCGATCTGCAGCGACTCAGCGCCACATATAGCTGACCAGGAGCAAATGTATTCTCTAAGTCAAGTATGATATTCTCAAAAGTCAATCCCTGACTCTTATGCACGGTAATCGCCCAGGCTAATCGGAATGGATACTGCTGAAATGTACCTATGTCCTCTTGGTCTATTTTCTTAGTTTCTTCATCGACAATGTACTTGGTGTTTTTCCATTGTTCTTCTACGACGTCTATAGCATAGTCATCCTCTATCAGATGTACTTTTATCTTATCATCATCTATTTTCTCGACTGTGCCTAACTTCCCATTATAATAAAGGCCTTCAGAATGGTTCTTGACGAACATCACCTGAGCGCCTTTCTTCAGCGTGATCACTTCTTTCGTCGGGAATGATGACTCATAAAATTTTCCAGTCACACTCGCTTTTAGTTTAACAGCCTTACCATCTAGGCGACTCAGTTCTTTTTCATTGATCGCATCTGCTTTACGATTATGAGTCGTCAGCGTGATGATCTCATCTGTACTGACAGTCTCCTCATATCGCTCATTGAGCAGCTCTACATCACTTGCATGACTGACACCATTTCTGATGCGATTCAGTACGCTGATGAAAGTCTCATCTGCCTGTCTGTATACTTTTTGCAGTTCGACCTGAATGGCGCCACACTCTTTCCATGCGATAGACTCAAAGAAAAATGGGCTCTTGTAATATTCCTTCAGCACATTCCACTCATGCGGCTTGATGATAGGTGATAGCTGAAACAAGTCGCCAATCACCAATAACTGAACCCCTCCGAAAGGCAACGGATTTTTTCTAATTCTACGAAGCGTAAAGTCTATCGCATCCAGTAAGTCTGCACGCACCATACTGATCTCATCGATGATCAGCAGTTCGATTTCTATTAACAGTTGGCGCTTCTCTTGCCTAAGCTTCTGCTTCTGAGCGAGGACTCTCCGATTCGTGATATTCTCTATGGTTATAAAATCATGTGTCGGAGCGAAGGTCGTAGTCGGTAGCTGAAAAAATGAATGAATGGTGACTCCTTTAGCATTGACTGCTGCTACACCTGTGGGTGCGACGACCGCGGTACGCTTCGTCGATTTTTCGATAATTTCTTTCAGTAGAGTCGTCTTACCCGTACCGGCCCTACCTGTAAGGAATACTGACCTGCTGGTATTCAGGATAAACTGCTCTGCTATGTGTCGCTCTCGATTTTTCAATACTTCATGAGTGATTTATCAGTTGAATATAAGATAAAGAAATATGGCTATGCACAATACTAAATATATTATAAGCTAGTGGCTATAATATTTATTAAGAATGCTATTAAAATCAGTGATTCAATAATAATATGAAAATCTAACACACTGATTATCAAGCATCTATAAAAATACTTTGAGTACAATCAAACATCGATAAAAGTGAGAGCTTGAATCTATTCGGGGGTTCTACAGCCACTATTTCAATTAATATTAACCACTAATTAACTTTTTAAATATTGAAAAATAGGCTAATAATCATATTTATTTCAATAAATTTACATGTCAATTATATAAATCATAAATATGTTGTTTTCGCGAGAGAATATTCAAAATAAAATATGGAAGACAATGGGCAGGTAATCATCTAAAAATTAACGCATTGATCATCAAACAACTTATAAGACTACTTGAATAAAATCAAACTTTTGACAAAAGTGTGAGCTTGATTTTAGACGAGGGCTCTACAACCCTCTATATAAACTACTTATAACCAATAGATAACTATTTCAAGCGATTAAATTTTTCAACCAAACCATTGAAAGATAACAGAAATAAAAATGCCTAACTCAATCAAGAACAATTTAGAAATACTCATTCAGTCTATAGATAAAAAATTAGCGACATCAATTCAAAAACATCTATACAGTATACCTAAGATAAAATCTGAAAAAATAGCTCTTTTTAAAGACTGCTTACGCTCACAACAACATGATAAAAAAGCATTTATAGATACTTATAAGCTGACTTCGGTACAATATAATACACTAAAGCACCAGCTTTTTAAAGATTGTATAGCGTTCATAAGTTCTAATTATAAATCTCAGTCTGATCACTCCTTGAGATATGACATTATAGAGTTTGAGATCTATCTTAATAGTGGATTAAACGAGAAAGCAATAAAACAACTAAACAAAATTAAAGAAATCGCGATAGAACAATGCGACTTTATAACATGTTGCATGGTGCAAAGAAAAGCAATTGACTATCAGGTCTTCCATAACGATACAAAAAAAAGAGAGTTAGAAAAGGCATCAAAAGAACTCGTTCACTATCATGCATTAGCACAAAATCTAAATAAGTATGAACTATTAGCTGATGAAGTCCTCAATCTTCATTTTCAATTTTTAGATAAGCGAATTTTAGAAAGAGATGAATTTCTTAATTATCTAAATAATGATTTATTAACTAATAAAAATAAAGCTCTTAGTGTGCTTGCAGAATTTCTATTTTACCGTATTCATTCATTGATCACACTAGGAGATAATAATTACACAGAATCTAAAGAATATTCTCTACAAGCAATTAACTGCTTAAGAGAGAATGAGTCACCCTATAGAAATGATTACTATAAAATCATCAGAACTATTAATAATTATTTGGACGCTTGTCTGAATATGAATCAAACAGCTGAATTCGAAAAGATGTTTGATGAATTTACGCAGCAATACAAAGAAAATAATAAGTTACCGAGTAGATTTTTTCAAACCAGTTATTTTCAATTTAGATGTTCATTAATCCTAAATTATATCTGGATCGCTAAAGAGAAAACTTCCTATCATAAAGAACTTCCTTATTTAGAAAAAACATTTTTTCTATATCAAGACGAGATGATTCCTAATCTAAAATTAGATATTCTATTAGGCTTTGCGAGACACTATTTCATGAATGGAGAATTGACTAAAGCAGATGAATATTGCAAACTGATATTATCAGAAAAAACTAATTCTGCTTCATTATACTTGGCTTCTGGCATTTTATTAAGAGGTATGATCAATTATGACTTAGGTAATCTCAAGCTTCTTCCTCACATAGCACGCTCTGGGAAGTACTTACTAAAAAACAGAAATAGACTGTTCAAGTTAGAAAAGTGCTTTTTGAATGGAATTAAAAAAATTAAACCATACGATTCTAAAATTAGCATAGAAAAGTCATTTGAAATTCTGAATAATAAACTTCAACTGATTTTAAAAACATCTGATGGCTCCGCTATAAATAATAAAATAGACATTACAAACTGGGTAAAGCAAAAATACCAAACTATCTAAATAGAGGTATTCAGAAGCAAAGCATAAACACATTATCTATAGAAGCAAAGCTTACTCGCACTCGCCGTGCGGGCCTTACTGCCCACCCGTACTCAGTGGTCCGGTTCCTTCTTTATCATAGATACATTTAGAATCTATGACTTCCGACGTTGTCGGAACCATTCAGTCTTAATTGCAAAAAAAGTAAGCATTCCGATAGCTATCGGAAGCTATGCCAGCTAATGCCTCCCCACCCGAGGACAGATCCTCGGTTCCTTCATTATTCAATGTCCATTTGGGACATTGAATTCCCTACAGGACCATTCAGTCTTGGGTACCTGGCAGGTAGCCGCCACCTCTAAAAATCCCTTTACGATTCCAAAGAGATTTTTACAAATTAGACTATGGGAAGTTAGTCTATTAATTGACAGTCTTGAATTTGAAATATTACCTCGCTTTTAAGGGTATTTGGCAATAAACGGGGCAACGAATCTAATCCAGATAAAAGCAACCTAAAAGGTATTTGACAGAATTAAACTATACCCAAGTATTTGTACAGATTTTGACCTAAAAGTGCTAAAGTCATATCAGCTTGACCAACAGTTCTCTTACTTCTGAATTTATTTACTACTACTGGACATGCCAAAATAGTAACTAATCTAATAAAGTTTTTGCTACACGTATGTAAAACTCATATTTAGAATTAACTAAATAAACGAGGCGAAGAATGACTTAACATTCTCCGCCTCGTTTTGCACCTAAAGGAATTAAAAATAGTTAAAAGGAATTAGATTTATATACAATATTATCAAGGACAGATTACGCCAATCTGTATATAATACGCCAGTGTTTCAGCTCCATAGTACCTTATAATATAATCGCGGTTTGCTTGAGATAAATTTTTACAATTTACATTGACATTTACTTGAGGGGATTGATCACAAGGACTCTCTACTTGAGCATACAATCTTTTAAATGCTCTTCTATCTTCTGAAGTAAAACTTGCGCTACGGAATACAAAAAATCCACATGCTCTCATGATCGAGTTCTCAAAATCCCCAGATGCATCTGTACCAGGAATTTGGCATACTCCAGTAACATTTTGTACTCCTAATAGATCACCTAAAACAGGATCAAGCGGCTGTACATTTCCACAAGTACGTCTTGTTCGAAAGTCAGCATGTGCCATTCCTAAAGTATGACCCATCTCGTGCATGATCAGTATAGTATTATTCTTTAGGGTATAATTACGTGTATTGACATCTATACCAAAAAATGGTCCTGGATTGCCATTAGCAGGAAATGTAGCTCTTCCGTCAGCATCGCGAACGAAATTGTCTCTACTATCAGTAAACGCAATGATATCTATGGGTCCTCTATTATCTCTACCGTTATTAGCTTCTGCCTCAGTAATCGTTACAAATTGAAATCTAAGCTTTTTTAGAAATAGATTATTGTATTGTCTAACAGCAGAGCTCAAAGCAAGTAATTGCTGATTATTTAAGCCATCTATTCCATTTATGACACCCCCTACTCGTATGGTTCTTTTACCATATTGAGGCAAATTAATTCTGTTTGTAGTAGCATATAACTTAGACCTTTTCCCTGAACCATCTTGAACCATATCATCAATCTGCTCATAGCTTAAGAAATAGTCACTCGTTGCGATTCCATCTACTTGCTGACCAAAAATTTCTGTACTTAATTTGGTAACTTTTTCTCCTTGCAACGGATTGATACCATTTGCAAGTAAAACGTTCACTTGAGGCTTAGTAAGCAATAAATCAGTTGAGGCGACCGACTGAAATTCACTTAAATTAGATGATTCTTTTTGGCAACTGGTAAAAAGAATTACCATGACAATAATTAAAAAACTAAATTTGATTTTAAACATGAATACAGGTTTTAATGTGTTTTTGAATGTGTTTATATATTCTGTAATATGCGGTTTAAAGTTGAGTATGGCTTAACTAATCTAATTCAAAAATTTCAGTGATCTTGCATTTATTATACATTATATTTAACATAATACATTGATTATCAGTATTTTATGTCAAATAAAAAACGCAAAATAATTTTAATAAAGTAAAATATTCATTAATCAAATTTGTTATTTGGTGGTGTTTTCGACAAGGTAATTTAGCTCTGGCTGAGCTATGAAGCTTATTATCACCATGTTAGCATACATAGAAGCTTATAAATATTCTCAAAATAATTGCACAGTAGACAATGTAAGCGATCTTCGAGAAGTAGACTTAACTTATCACCAAACTAATCTTTTTAAATAGTATTTATTCCGATTCGAAATATCCAATACCTAAACCCTGTAACTTCTCTTGATTTTTAACGGGGATAGAATCAACATCTGGATAACTTTCAATTGCGTGCCTCACCGAAGCTTCTCTAAGTAAATGAATCATCGGATAAGGAGATCGATTGGTGTAATTTCTAACATCATCTTTCTCTAAATCAGCAAACTGATAGTCCGGATGAAAAGTGGCAATCTGGATATGACCATTTAGTCCCGAGTCAACAAGTAGCGACTGCGCGATATCAATGAGAGATAGATAATCTTCAAAATCTTTCCAACCTTCTGATAGTATAATAAAAACAGTTTCGATATCTTCTGAGGAGGATTCTGATAACACATTAAACTCGTGATATAATGACAGCAAAACATGCTCTGTATCCAGTGAATCCGATTCTATATACCTGATGGTGTCATTCTGGAAAGGGTATTTGGCGAACGGACATAGGTTGAGAGAAATGACCTTGGATTGGATCCAAGAATGAGTCTGAGTTGTTGGAGTCGGATGGGTCATGATGTAAATCTAAGAATCAGATGCTTCGATAACAAGTGTATAAGTTTGATTTTACAAATTCAAAGACAGCATTCACTGACATGGTTCTATATGTACAGCTAATATCACTATGGCTAATACCAGTAATTCACTTTGAGAATCAAAGCTCGATTATTTGACTGAACATTTCTCATATTGTTGATGTCATTGAAGACATCATAGTTGTCCACAAAGACTAAAAATACATCTGACATTGGAGAAAACCGCCATTGCAGTCGGGAGTTGATTCCCATGTATTCATTCTGATCGACATACTGAAATAAGGTCGTCCACAATAAATTTCTATTGAATCCGATTTCTAATTTGCCCAGCAAGGCAGTGATGACTTCACTACCATATTGCTCAGGGAAATCCAACTTATTCCATTGATACCCAAATCCTAAGTTACCCCATGGTTGAACTCGAAATTTGATATTAGCCTCAGCTTGTTTTAGTGTTCCATTATAAAAATCGCCTACCTGCCCACCCATTCCGAAATTGACTAATTTTCGCTCATCCGAAGAATAAGAAGCAGATACATTGCTGTAGGTATATCTTTCAGCTGGTAACGGTACAGCATCCGACACAAAACTAAAGGGGAACAAAAGGTCCACTTCATTACGTGTATATGCGATCTCAAATCGTGATGTATTTCTGAATGCTATTGAATAATTTAATTCATTGACCAGTTCATTAAAACTCCAATCTGGATTGGTATAATAAACATTAGTCAAACTGATATTATGCCTTATGATTTTACCTTCTTGGGGTCTGATGGTATATCCTATTCTGGCGATGTTATCATTAAATCCTATGCGAATAGACGTATCTCTCACCGCATCATAATTTTCAAGTCGCTGCACAAAACCCATATCCGCAAAGTAATTCTCCTGAACACTTGCACTTGCGATCACCATTTCCCAAGACGGACTTTGGTATTCTATTCCGTAGGTGTAGAATCCACTTTTATCATTGACACCTGGCTTGAAAGAATGATGCATACTGGCCCAAGCCTTTACCTTCCCATCATCACTGATATAGCCAGCATCAAGACTTGTATTTCTACCATAATCTTGGTCGACTGTCTCTGTCCCATTAAATGCCTGCCTGTTTAAGAATAATCCTCTTATGTAGGATCGACCAAAATTTTTCTGCACACTTACGGCACTTAGATTTTGAGCATTAGAATTATCACTTTTTAGAGAGTGAATATTCATTATCCCTATTCGTGTCGTCTTGTTTAGATTACCTGTCAGTCTCGCTCCATATAAAATCGGCACTGCTTGTCTCTTACTGTCAAGACCAATCCTTCTTGAAAAAAATGGGCGCACCGCACCATAACCAAAATCTGCAAACAAATCTCCATTTTCTAAAAAAAATGTTCGTTGTTCGGGAAGAAAAATATTGAACCTGGTCAAGTTGGTCACGAGTTCATCCACTTCAATTTGAGAAAAATCAGGATTAAATGTTAAGTCCAGATTTAGAGTTGGACTCAGAGAGGCTCGGGCATCTATACCAACATTGCCAGTGACATTTACATCTTCTCCGATTTGTTTATTCACTGATCCCGTCACAAAAGGAATAAGATTGAAATTACCCTTCTTGGGTACAGGTGCTTTATCAAATACCAATGCTCCAGCAAAAGCAACATCAGGGGGGAAAAATGATTCTGGCACTGCCGTCCAATTATGATACTCATTTTCGTTAGTGTGGTTTCGTACAAAGTTTAAGCCCCATTCTTTGGCATCTGGTCCAAAGCGGAGTATTCTCAATGGAATAGCCATCTCCATCGACCAATATTCTTCTTCCACCTGTACCTCACTATACCACTTATTACTCCAGTCGCTATTGAGGTCGTCCGGAGATCGTAAGGCGTCCCATTGCTGCCCAGCGGCTGTCACCCCAAACAGAAAGCCATTGGTCCTCGTATTGAGCGGATCAAGAACAATCGCTATGCCATCATTATCCCAATATTCATCTCGTCTCAATGACTGAATGATAATCTCCTCTTTCTGAAAACATCTAGCAGCCACATAAAGATTATCCTTGTCGTAAGTCAACATCACTTCTGTCCGAGGGTCTGCTCCCTCAGCAAAGAAAGGGACCTTCTGCCAAAAATCTGAACCAATATTTGCACTAGCCCAAACCTTATCATCTAATATACCATCGATAAGCACAGGCGTATCTGTCTCCGATATCTCTAGTCTAAATATTTGTTTGAACTCTTCTACTGTCGGTTGGGCTGAAAGAAACTGAAATAATAATATAAATGCTATCGTCAATAATTTTCCCACTGCTGCTTTGTCTTTAGAGTGCAAAGGTAGAAATCATATGATGAATTATAGTATATAAAGAGCTTAAAACGATTAATCGTGTCTTTATGGTGGATAGCACAGAAGTATTCCTATCACATTGCTTTCTATGCTTGGTTGGTGATTAAAAGACCTTTCCTTTGATTATATACTTACTCAGAATCTTATGAAATACTTATATAGCCTCTTTGTCGATGATCCGATATTAAATATTTCAAGCTATTAGCTGTGGGTAAAAAGAAGGAGATGACCGTTTATTTTTACAAGCTAAGCCAATAGATCCGAAACTAAAGAACCTACTGAAACAATATTCATTCATAGATCAGATGGTCAGAGATGTCGCTAATCAAATGAGAGCACACTGCAAAAAAATACCTGAAGCATGAATATAACTTAATTGGATCTGTACTAGGTATCGCAGGTCTGACAGCTTCGTACTTATTAGCTGAAGTAGGTGATTTAAGCAGATTTAGACCATTTAAAAAGTTTGCCGGATTTGTAGGAATATTACCTCAGATATATAGTTCTGGAGACAATGAATCAGTCAGAGGAGTAACTCCCATAGCTAATTATGTTGTCAGAAGTTTAATCGTACAAGTCAGCTGGGTTGCCATAAGAAAAACCCTGTAATACAAGCGTATTATAGGCAACATTCAGACTTATTATCCATCACCCTTCCAATGATAAATCGAATGAAAGTAGAGGATAACTCTGAGCAAACCATCTAGTCCTATGTGCGCGCTTTAGATCGACTGATACGCTTTCACGGCTTGATTCACCCTAAAGAATTGGATATTGATGAAGTATTAGATTTCTTAGTATCTCTCACTGAACATCGTAAGGTCAACTGGAGAACTAATAGCAAAGTAACATCGTTCTTTCAAAAGCTCCATCGTTATACCATAGCGACCAGCTCTGCTTTGATTCAAAACACACGTAGCCTTGCTCAAGCATCGGTGTAACGTGCAACAAAATCAAAAATGTCATGGACTGCTACGCAGCAATGACATTTGTTGCTAAGTGTTACCCTTATTTTTTCTTTTCATTTCGAATATATATTGTTCCTTTCCCAATTCCAATTTTTTTAATTTGACCTTCATCTACTAAATATTTGACATCTTTTTTTAGAATGTAAGATGTAAACTTCTGCAAGCTCTTTGTTAGATCGCTTATTTTCACAGGTTCACTATTTTCTATGAATTCAAGAACTTCTT
>Ga0209831_1001938_pt1 | contig 18451 bp, 17 predicted proteins | sample Maine_Asex4_meta_FD_187451 | JGI IMG/M metagenome (GOLD analysis project Ga0209831, IMG submission 187451) | Marine algal microbial communities from Maine, USA - Maine_Asex4_metaG (SPAdes) (version 2) | ecosystem: Host-associated > Algae > Red algae > Unclassified | place: Maine, USA | collected...
GACCTGGCGGACCTCGGTGAGATCGCTTCGGGCAGCGTCGAGGTCGTCGTCGCTGCGCACACAGTCGAAAAGATCGACGACCTCAGCCGACTGCTGCGCCAGGTGCACCGCATCCTCATTCCGAGCATGCCGTTCCTCATCTCGGTCAACCATCCGTTCTCGGTCGTCTCCGACGCTGCGCCGTACGGCAGCACCGCACGGTCGATCGAAGACTGGTTCACCTCGCTCAACCGCTCGAACTTCCGGGTCGACCAGGTCCGCGAAGTCGGCAACGTCGGCAACGTGCCCAGCACCCTCATCCTGCGTGCCCGCAAAGAAGGCAGCTGAAATCCGACGGCTGTCCCAAAACGTCGTCGACGTGTGAGACTGGACCCATGGCCGCAGTCCAGGAGACCCACCTCCCCGGCGTCGGAGTACGCCATGAGTTCGACACCGAGACCGGCGAACGCGTCGGCGTGATCGTCCATCGCGATGGACGTCGCGAGATCGTCGTCTATGACCGCAACGACCCTGACGCGTGCTCGTCGATGGTCGACCTGTCTGCTGACGACACCCGCACGATGGCCGAACTCCTCGGCGCCAGCCAGGTGACCGAGGCCGTCAGTGCCGTGCAGCAGAACATCGACGGCCTCGCCATCGAGTGGATCGCCCTCACCGATTCCGCGCCGGCGATCGGGTCGACGATCCGAGAGGGTGAATACCGCACCCGGACCGGCGCTTCGATCGTTGCCGTGATCCGCGGCGACCAATCGGTACCGGCACCTGCACCCGAGTTCGACTTCCGCGTCGGTGACACCGCCGTTGCCGTCGGCACCACTGAGGGTCTTGCCACCCTCCGCACCCTCCTCACGGCGTGATCGCTGCCGGGAGCGCCGAGACGGCGCTCGCGTTCGTCGAGATCGGCGCGGTCGTCCTCGGCCTCGCCCTGCTCGCACGTGTGGCGGGGCGCCTGGGGATCACCGCCGTGCCCCTCTACCTCCTGGCCGGGTTGATGCTCGGCGAAGGCGGCGTCGTCCAGCTCGACGTGACCGAGGACTTCATCTCGATCATCGCCGAGATCGGCGTACTCCTGCTGCTGTTCACCCTCGGCCTGGAGTACTCCGACGTCGAACTTCGCAACGGCCTACGCACCGGGACCGTGGTCGGTGTCGTCGACATGTTGCTCAACGCGCTGCCGGGCGTGGCCGTCGGGCTTCTCCTCGGGTGGTCACCACTGGCCGCCGTGCTGCTCGGTGGTGCCACGTGGATCTCGTCGTCCGGCGTGGTGTCCAAGGTCCTGAGCGACCTGCACCGACTGGGTTTCCGCGAGACCCCGGCAATCCTGAACCTGCTCGTCATCGAAGACCTCGCCATGGCCATCTACCTGCCGGTGGTCGCCGCGCTCATCGTCGGCGGCACCCTGCTCGCGACCCTGACCAGCGTCGTCATCGCCCTCGCGGTGGTCGTGGTGATCCTGCTGCTCGCCCTGCTGTACGGACGGCGCCTCAGCGATGCGCTGATCGGCGGCACGGACGAAGCACTGCTGCTCGGTGTGTTCGGTGTGACCCTCCTGGTCGCCGGCCTCGCTCAACGTCTGGAGGTGTCCGGAGCCATCGGGGCGTTCCTCGTCGGACTCGCGCTGTCCGGCCAGGCCGAAGAACGAGCGATGAACCTCATCTCGCCGCTGCGGGATCTCTTCGCCGCGATCTTCTTCCTGTTCTTCTCGTTCCAGGTCGACCCCGCCAAGCTCGTCGACTCGATCCTCCCCGCAATCGGGCTGGCGGTCGTCACGTCGCTCACCAAGTTCGCCACCGGCTGGTACGCCGCGAAGCGAGTCGGTGCCGCTGACAAGGGTCGGATGCGTGCCGGCGCCACATTGATCGCGCGAGGCGAGTTCTCGATCGTGATCGCTGCGCTCGGCGCCAGCCTCGCCGACGGCCCCGAACTCGGCGCGCTCGTCGCGGGCTATGTCCTGCTCACCGCGATCGCAGCGCCGTTCGCGGCCAAGTACGCCGACCGCATCACGCTGCCCAAGCTCCGCCGCACTCCCGACAAGGACCTCGCCCGCAGCGGATCGTGAACAGCACCCCGTGCCGGCATGCGGGGCCGGCTCACGCCTGCCGGTCGGCCCACCACTGGTCGAGGCGTTCACGAATCGCGTCGTCGCCGATGATGCCGTCCTCGAGACGGACGTCCATCAAGAACTTCATCGCCTCACCGACTTCGCGACCCGGGGCGATGCCCAGGTGTTCGATCACCGCATTGCCGTCCATCTCCGGTCGGAGCGAGGCGAGTTCTTCGGCCTCGGCGAGCTCATCGATCCGCTCGACGAGTTCGTCCATCCGGCGTGACAGGCGAGCTGCCTTCTTCGCGTTGCGCGTGGTGCAGTCGCAGCGCGTGAGGACGTTCAGTTCCTGCAACAACGGTCCGGCGTCACGCACGTAGCGGCGGACCGCCGAGTCGGACCAGCCCATCGAGTAGGTGTGGAACCGAAGGTGCAGCGCAACGAGCTCGGTCACTGCGGCGACGTCGTCCTTCGAGTAGCGCAGCGCCGTCATCCGCTTCTTGGTCATCCGAGCACCCACCGCGTCATGGTGATGGAAGGTGGTGCCCTTGCCTTCGAGATAGCCCCGGGTCCGCGGCTTGCCAATGTCGTGGAACAGCGCCGCGAGACGCGTGATGCGGAAGTCGAACGGCTCACGCTCGCCGGCGACGATGCTCGGATGCTCCTCGATCGGTCGGACGTTCTCGACGACCGCCAACGAATGCGTCAGCACATCTTTGTGCCGATGGATCGGGTCGTGCTCGAGACGCATCTTCGGGAGTTCGGGCAGGAACTGATCAGCAAGGCCGGTCTCGATGAGAAACCACAACCCCGGCGATGGGTGATCGACCACGATCAGCTTGTCGAGTTCGTCACGGATCCGTTCCGCCGACACGATCGCGAGGCGGTCAGCCATCTCGACCACCGCTGCTCGGAGTTCCGGTGTCGGTTGCAACTGGTAGCGGGCGATGAAGCGTGCGGCGCGCAACATCCGCAGCGGATCGTCGCTGAAACTGACGTCAGGGCCCATTGGAGTCCGCAACGTCTTGGTGGCCAGGTCGACAGCACCGTCGAACGGGTCGACCATCGTCGGCGTGCCGTCGGAGGTGAGTTCGAGCGCCATGGCATTGACCGTGAAGTCGCGTCGAGAAAGATCGACGTCGATCTCATCGGCGAAGACCACGTGCGGCTTGCGTGAGTCGTCGGTGTACGCCTCGGCGCGGAACGTGGTGATCTCGTACGGCCGCTTGTCGCCGGTTTCCGGGTCGACCTTGTGGGCGCCGATCGTGCCGAACTTCTCTCCCTGCGTCCAGATCGAATCGGCCCACCCCTCGAGGCATGCCTTGATCTCCGCTGGGCGAGCGTCAGTGGTGAGGTCGAGGTCGAAATCGTCGCGTCCGGAGTCGACGAGGAGGTCGCGGACGGTGCCCCCCACCAGGTACAGGCGATGGCCTGCGGCACGGAACCGCTCGGTGAGCGGTGCCAACTCGGCCAACACCGGGGCGAAACGATCGGGAACCACGACCGCCAACGATATGTCGATCGACCGCCGATGCGATCTCTTGGCGCGGTCTTGTCGAAGTAGCGTCGTGACGGTGACGGGGCTCGAGCTGACAGGCGACCTGCCGGGAGAGGTGACGGGAAAGCTCGCAGGAGACCGGCGAGCGGACATCGGGCCCGTGCGCGCCCGCATCATGAACTGGCCCTACGAGCCAGATGTCGCCCAGATCGTCCTTGCTGACCATCACATGCACCCGACATCGATGACCGTGTCCGACTGGGTGTCCCACACGCTGCTCGCGCGCCCGGCCACCTGCGCGATCCGCACCGGCGCAGTGTTCCCCGAAGCCGCTGAAGCCTTCCGTTCCGCCGGGTTCCACACCATCGACACGCTCGCCTTGCTCGAGAAACGACTTGAGCCGACCGGCCGTCGCAGCGCGTCGATCCCCCGGCAGCGAAACAGCACGCAGCGCCTACGCGCCCATCACCTCGCTGACGTCGCCGCCCTCGATCAGCGTGCATTCGGCGACCCGTGGGGCAACGACATCGACTCACTCACCGCGATCTCCGATGCGACACCACGCCACCGTGCCCGGGTGATCAACGCAGTCCACCGAGCGGACTCGGACGCAGACGCGTACGCGGGCTCGACCGGCAGCCGGCCACGTTTGGCAGGGTTCGCGATCACCGGACAGTCCGGGGTCTGCGGCTACCTCCAACGTCTCGCCGTCGACCCGACCGCACGCCGCCAGGGCATCGCTCGGGAGTTGGTTGAGGATTCGATGCAGTGGATGCGCCGCCGCGGCGCGGCAACGGCCATGGTCAACACCGCCCTCGACAACCACGGCGCGCTCGCGCTGTACGCCGAAGTCGGGTTCCGACGCCGTCCGGACACGCTGACGATCTTGGAGCTCTCCGGCGAAGCACTCAGCCGAGCGGCAGATCAGCGCTCGCCCGACACCGCCGAACGCATCTCGCGATGACACGTCCCGGTGCGGCAGCCGCCGCGATTGCGCTGTTCTCTCTCGGACTGGGCGCGACCGGCGTGCTGGCTGCTGCAGACGCTGCAGCCACCTCCGACACCACCCGGCAGCACATCACCCGGCAGGAGGAGCTGTCAGCCGGCCTGCGGATCGAGTTGATCGACCAGGAATTCGTCATGGAAGTCAACGCCGAGCTCCGCTTCGTGTATCGCCTCACCGGAGACCTCGGAGCGGCCGCAGACCTCGGCCCCACCACGACCACGACCACCACCACCACCACCACAACGACCACCACCACAACGACCACGACGACCACCTCCATCGCGGGCGACGACACCACGGCCACTGGTCCTGCGCCGGAGACGACGGCGCCTCCGACGCAACCGGACACCGCCCCGGAGCCAGAGCCGGTGCCGCCGCGCACCATCACCGTCGACGTCGCCAACTTCGACCCGATCACCGACATCAGCCGAGCCGAACGGCTCCTCGGACCCACCGCCGCGCCGGGCGCCTTCCGCGGCAACATCGACGGTGTCCGCATCGCCGACGCCCGCTCGCTGATCGAGATCGTCGACGACTCGACAGCCATCTTGACCGTGACGGTCCCGACCGACGCCGGCAGCAGCGACGACGTCAGTGGGCCGGGCAGCCTGGAGTTCCCGCGTCCCGGGATCTACCCCATCCGCATCCAGGTGCTCGTCGACGACAGCCTCGTGGGCACCCACGGCACCCTCGTCGAGCGCCGACCCGGTCCGGGCGATGCCGCGCGCACCAGCGCACCGGTGCAGTTCGCGATCGTCACCGCCGTCGATCGACCGCAGATGAACACCACCGACGACGCCGTCCAATCCGACGACGAAGCTGCCCTCGAACGGATCCAGGAGATCATCGACGCCGCCGCCGAGATCGACACACCGATGCTCGCCTCCATCCCTCCGGGGCTACTCAACGCTGCAAGCGACAGCGCCGATGAGACCGACGACCCACCCGCAGGCCCGCTCGCCGATGATGAGATCGTCGCGCTCACCGACATCGATCTCGATGTGTCCTCCGCTGTCGCTGCAGGTCTCCAAGAGCAGTACACCCAGGCACTCGGACGTGGCACCGACGCCGTCACTGCCACCTTTTCCCGCCCTCCCACACGCCTGATCCGGATCATCGATGAGCCGATCAGCGCTCCCGGTGCGCAACTGTTGCGCACCATCGGTGTCCAAGCGCTCGTCATGACTCCGGACCGGTACAGCGAGCTGGTCGGCGGAGACCTTCCCGACACCGACCGCCTGGTCGACATCGCACTCCCCGACGGGGCGTCGCTCCCGCTGTTGCTCACCGACCCGGACAGCATGGACTTCTCCACCGAGACGGCCGACGACGTCCTCTCTCGCGCCACGCCGACCGAGTGGGCCGTCGAGGCCATTGCCACCACGGTGCTCGACCACCGCCGCGACGGACGGACCATCCGCCGCACCCACCTCATCGGCCTGGACGACGGCCAGGGACTCGCGCCGCCGGACCCGCGCCTCGTCAACGCCTTCGATGCAATGGCAGCAACCACGCCCGACGTCACGATGATCGCCCCGACCGCACTCCTCGGCACCACCGACACGCAACAGTCACCGACCGGCGAGGCACTTGTCCTTCCCGACGTCGCAGGCCCGGACCTCACCGTCCGTCTCGGCGACATCGACGCCACGAAGTTCACCATTGCCAGCACCGCCTCGATGCTCGCCGATGGCGACGAACGATTCCCCGAGTGGACCAACCGTCTCGATGCACTGCTCTCGAACGGGATCACCGACGAGCAAGCCACTCAGGTGATCAACGGTGTCGTCGACGAAGCCAGCGCCGTCCGGACCGCCATTGAGTTGCCTGACCCCTTCACCTTCACCCTGACCGGGCAAGCCGACACGATCCCGGTTCGACTCGGGAACACGAGCAATGAATCCCTGCGCGTCATTCTGAACCTCAGTTCGCCGAAGTTGTCGTTCCCGGAGAACGATCGCCTCGTCGTCCTGCGACCGAACGACATCACCGAGGTGCAGGTTGCGGTCCGGGCACGATCGAACGGCACGTCGCCGGTCACGGTGCAACTCCTCACCCCGGCCGGCGAACCTCTCGGTGACACGGTGTCGCTGACCGCCCGGGTCAACAGCCTGGCGGGCCTGGGCCAAGTGCTGACCGCCGGTTTCGTCCTCATGCTCGCGACCTGGTGGTTCGCGAACTGGCGATCACGACGGTCCCGCGACACCGATCCCACTAACCTCTCCCGATCGTGAGCGACGAATCGACCAGCACCAGCACCGGATCCAGCAGCGGCGGCACCGTCCGCATCGTGACCGACAGTTCCTGCGATCTGCCAGCCGGCGTCGCCGAAGCACTGGGCATCGTCATCGTGCCGCTGAGCATCAGGTTCGGTGACGAGGAGTTCATCGACCGTGACGAGCTCACCGTCGCGGAGTTCTGGACCCGCTGCGTCGCCTCGGACACACTGCCCGAAACCGCAGCTCCCGCACCCGGCCAGTTCGAAGCCGCCTACCGACAACTCGCCGCCGAAGGCGCGGCGGGCGTCGTGGTCGTCTCGCTCTCGGGCGCACTGTCGGCAACGATGCAGAGCGCCGAGCTCGCCGCACGATCCATTGCCGAGGACTCGACAACGGACCTCGACATCCGCATCGTCGACAGCCGCACGGTCACGTTGGGCCTCGGGACCATTGCGCTGGCATGTGCGCGCGCCGGGGCTGACGGGGCATCGACCGACGACGTCGAGGCGCTCGCCAAGGACCTTGCTCAGCGAACCCGGGTGTTCGGTGCCCTCGACACACTCGAGAACCTGAAGAAGGGTGGGCGAGTCGGCAACGCCAAGGCAATGCTCGCCACAGCACTGTCGATCAAGCCGATCATCGAAGTCGCCGACGGTGTCGTCGAAGAGGCCGGCAAGCAGCGCACCCGTTCCAAGGCCCTCAAGCATCTCGTCGACAAGGTGAAGAGCTTCGACGGCCGGATCGAGAATCTCGCCGTGCTCCACGCCGACTGCAGCGACGTCGACGCGTTCGTCGACATGCTCCGACCTCACTACCCCGGCGAAATCGTCGTCGGTGAGATCGGGCCGGTCATCGGCACGCACGGCGGCCGAGGCACGATCGGTGTTGCGTTCCACGAACTCTGATCCCGCGATCAGACCGGATCATTGCCGAGATCGGAGCGGTCCTGAGCACTAGCGTTCAGCCCGACCATGTCCGACCTGTCGCACCCGCTGATTGCCGAGCGGTATGAACTGAAACGCCGACTCGCGCAGGGCGGAATGGCCGAGGTCTGGCTCGCTGTCGACCTCACACTCGATCGCAAGGTCGCGGTCAAGTGGCTCAAGCCGATGCTGGCGTCCGACGAGGTCGTCGCCGAGCGTTTCCGCCGCGAGGCGATCGCCGCGGCGAGTCTCAACCACCCGAACATCGTGGCCGTCCACGACGTGTTCGAACACGAAGGTCGCCAGGCCGTCGTGATGCAACTCGTCGACGGCAAGAGCCTGCGCCAGTTGCTGGACACACAGAAGCGTCTGTCGCCCGAATTGACCGGTCACATCGGTGCCTGCACCGCGGCCGCACTGCAGCACGCGCACGAGAACAACTTCGTGCACCGCGACGTCAAACCCGGCAACATCATGATCACCCCGGACGGGCGCGTGCTCCTCACCGACTTCGGCATCGCCAAGGCACTGGCCGGCGGTGACGATCTGACGAGCGAGAACATCATGATGGGTACCGCCAAGTACCTGTCGCCCGAACAGGTCCGCGGCAAGAAGCTCGACGGGCGCGCTGATCTGTACTCGCTCGGCCTCGTGCTGTACGAGTGCCTTGCAGGGCGAGTGCCGTTCCTCGGCGAGACCGACGCCGACACCGCCCTCGCTCGACTGCAGCGTGACCCGACCGACCTCGCCCGGTTGCGCGCGACGCTGCCGACCAGCCTGGTCACCATCATTCACCAGCTCCTCGCACGCAACCCGATGCATCGACCAGCGACCGGCGCCGACCTGGTCGCTGCCCTCGAGTCTGCTGCAGCCGAGGGTCCGCCCGACATCGACGCGACCCCGCACGAACACTCCCCTGTCGCTCCGTACTCGGCTGGCCGCCTGCGCCGTGCACCGTCAGACCTCGACGGACGCGCCGACGATCGGCGTCGTGCCACGCAGAACAACTCGCCGGCCGGCGGTTCGCGTCGCGACGCGACTCCCGATCCGCGCCGGGCGATCACCGGGCCGGTCAGCGGTGCACCCACCACTCCGGAGCGGGCCGCGCGGGGGCCACGCCGGATCCCCGGCGAACCCGACCGGGTCACGGGCACGGTCCCGATCCAGTCGGAACCGCCAGCGGGTCCCGGCGGGCCGGTTCACCAGCGCGACAACACACCGAGCGCCGGTGGAGCCCAGCGCGGCAAGCCGGCCAAAGGAATGGCGCAGGGTACGAGGCCGTCGCTCACGGTGCTGGGTGGACTGCTGTTGCTCGCGGCGATCGTCGCAGGTGCGCTGTGGATCAGCGTCCAGTACGGCGGCGGCGAGTCGGGCGCACCGACCACGGTGCTCCCCCCCGGAGCCACTGACGCGAACAATGACGGTGAGAACACTGACGCCGCTGTTGCTCCTGGTCTGCCGTCGGACGGTGACGGCGCGGATGACGTTCCCGACAGTGTGGCGCCCGGGTCCGGCGTCATCGCGGTCATCGAGGCCTATGACCCCGATGGTGACGACGGCGTCGAGAACGACGACCTGGCCGCACTCGCCCGCCTCGACGGTGACAGCAGCACGAACTGGCGGACCTCGTGCTACAGCGACCGGTTCATGGGCGGCAAGAAGGGCGTCGGGCTCGTGGTCACGATGGACGGTTTCGCACAGTCCGCGGTCACCGTCGACGTCGCGTCCGGGCCGTACATCGTTGAGTTCTTCACGTCGACAGCCGAGACCGCCCCCTCGTCCTTCGCCGGTTGGGATGCCCAGCTCGGCGGTGCTCAGACCGGCAACGAGGGCGCAACGGTCGTGTCCGACACTCCGGCCACGCCCGTCCGACACGTCCTTGTGCTGCTCGAACAGATCGGTCGCGACGACAGTTGCAGCGATGCACGTCCGTTCCGTGGGCGTCTCGGCGAGATCGGCCTCGCATGACGACTCCACGAACCCGCAGCGACCTGACCGGGAGTGTCGCGCCCCGCGCTGCGACCTGCATCGGAACGGGCCGTCGCTGATGGCCCCGCTGGCGGACGACGAACTGGTTGCAGCCGCCCAGGGTGGAGATCGCAACGCCCTCGATCAACTGCTCCGACGCCACTACGACCGGATCTTTGCCGTGTGCCGCCGAGTCACCGGCGGCACACGCGACGCTGACGACGCCTGCCAGGAAGCCCTGATCAAGATCACCCGCAGCATCGGTCGGTTCGATGGTCGATCCCAGTTCAGTACCTGGGCGTATCGCATCGCAACCAACGCCTCGCTCGACGAACTCCGCAAACGCAAGCGTCGGCCCGCGCTCCACTCGGTTCGCGCCGACGACGATGATGACGGTGATGGTGGCCCACCCGAGATTGTGGATCCGATGGCAGCCAAGCGGGTCGATGCCGTTGCCGATCGCCTCGCCATCGATGAGGCGCTCGGTGATCTCAGCGACGACTTCAAGGCCGCCGTCGTCCTGCGCGACGTCGCTGATCTGGACTACGACGAGATCGCCGACGTCCTCGACATCCCCATCGGCACCGTGAAGTCGCGCATCGCACGCGGTCGCAGCGCGCTCGCCGACGCACTCCGGCTCGATGATCTGCTCGACGACACGACCATCGCCGAGCACGCACTTCAGCCGGAGGTCACAGCAGAAACTTCCGATCCCGGGAACCACGACCATCCCCCGAGACGTCCAACGGATTCACCATGACCGACGACTCCATCATCCTTGCGAGCGCGTACCTCGATGGCCAGGCCACCGAGGCCGAACGCGCCCAGGTCGACGGCGATGCCGAACTCATCGCCGAGGTCGAGCGACTGCGCCGTGTCCGTGCAGTGCTGGCCGACACCAGCGACGCGTCGGGAGACTCGATCACTGCACCGATCTCGACGCGTGAACGACACCTCGCAGCGGCCCTGGACGCCTGGGACCGGACCCCCACTGGCGACCCGAACCGAGATGCGACACCGGCCGGATCCGATCCGACCGACCCCGCCGACGCCGCTGGCGCTGCTGGCGGTGCTTCGATCACAGCGCCGGTTCCACTGCGCGAACAGCGAGCCAGACGACGTCCGATCAACACCCGGATCCTCACCGCAGCCGCTGCAGTGATCGTCATCGCCGGCGCCGGCCTGGTCGTGCGGAGCGCGCTCGACGACTCCTCTACCGACGAGAGCTTCGACACCGCAGCCGTGGAGACCACTCCTGCTCAGAGTCCGTCGCTCGACGAACTCGCGGCCGAGGAATTCGCCGCCGACAGCGACGAGGCAGCAGACGACGTCGCCGAGGAGGCCGCGACGCCCGCCGCTGTGGATCCCGAGGCAGTGATCGCCGGTGGACCCGAGCAGGCACCGGACAACAACGACGTCGAGGTCCTCACGAACAACGCCGACCTCGCTCGGTTCGCGAACGATCTGATCATCGCACGGAATGCGTCGACGGCCGGCAGCGCTGCGGATGCGAGCATCGCCGAGGCCGAAGGCGGTGACGACGCTGCTGACGCCGACACCAGCGCGGACACCGGCGAGGCAGCAGACGTGGTGCCCGCCGCGACTGTGCCGCCGACGCTCGCTCCCCCGGTGGACCGGTGTGGCCTCATCGACGACTTCGTCGGTTTCGCATTCTGGGAAGCGTCGGGCATCTTCGACGAGCCCATCGCCGTCGGGATCGACAACGGCACGGCCGAAGCGGTTGCGTACCAGGCCGACACCTGCACCGAAATCGCCCGTACTCCCCTGCCCTGAGATCACTGCCGTGAGATCGTCGCGATCCGGATAGTCTGAGCGCCTATGCCGGGCAATCCGCTGACTGATCCGAACTGGGCCGACGACACCACCGACACCGTCGTCCGTCTCGTGGGCACCGTCCGCGACAAGGCCACGACGCCGGTTGTCTACGCCGCACGCGCGCTGGTCTTCGGTGTGATCGCCGTCTTCCTCGGGCTGTTCGCGCTCATCATTCTGCTGATCGGCCTCACCCGCGGCATCCAGTCCGGGCTCGGTGCCGTCGTCGACCACGACCGTGCCGTGTACATCAGCTATCTCGCAGTCGGCGGAATCTTCAGCCTCGTCGGCTTGTTGCTCTTCAAGAAGCGCAACTCCAGCGCAGCCTGACCCCACTCCTGACGCTCGATGCGTCCCGCACGCACCCGGAGGACACCGATGTCCACGCCCGAATCCACCGAAGTCCCTGCGACCGATGCAGCGGTCCGAGACGTCATCATCATCGGTTCCGGCCCCGCCGGTCTGACCGCTGCGATCTATACCGCCCGAGCCTCGCTCGCACCGCTGCTGATCGAAGGCGAGCCGTCCAGCACGAGCGACCAGCCCGGTGGACAGTTGATGTTGACCACCGACGTGGAGAACTTCCCCGGCTTTCGCGACGGCATCACGGGTCCCGAGTTGATGGCCGAGATGCGTGCACAGGCCGAACGCTTTGGTACCGAGATCATCACCGAGAAGGCAACCGACGTCGACTTCACGGTCAGCCCATTCAAGGTGACCGTGCGCGACGCGGAGTACTTCGCGAAATCCGTGATCGTCAGCAGCGGGGCGCAGTCCCTCATGCTCGGCCTGCCCGAAGAAGAGCGGCTCATCGGCTACGGCCTGTCCACCTGCGCCACCTGTGACGGCTTCTTCTTCCGCGGCCACGAGATCGCCGTCGTCGGCGGTGGTGACTCCGCGCTCGAAGAGGCCACGTTCCTGACCAAGTTCGCTGACAAGGTGACCCTGATCGTGCGTCGCGACGAACTCCGTGCCTCCAAGATCATGCAGGATCGTGCGCACGCCAACCCGAAGATCGAGTTCATGTGGAACTCCCAGGTCACCGCCATCCGCGGTGAGGACAAGGTCGCCGGCGTCGAGATCACCAGCACCACCGACGGCTCGACCTCGGAGTTCCCGGTCACCGGGCTGTTCATCGCCATTGGCCACAAGCCCAACACCGATGTGTTCCGCGGCAAGCTCGACATGGACGAGGCAACCGGGTACCTGCGAACCAAGCCTGACTCCACCTACACCGACGTCGACGGCGTGTTCGCGTGCGGTGACGTGCAGGACTCGGTGTACCGCCAGGCAATCACCGCTGCGGGCTCGGGCTGTATGGCCGCCATCGACGCCGAGCGTTGGCTCGAAGCCGCCCACGACATCGAAGCCAACATCCCCAACTACTGACCCCGCCCACCCCGCCCCGTACTCGCTTTTCATGAGGTTCTTGCGCACAGTGTCTGCGTCAACCTCATGAAAAACGGCCGTTGCCGGGGAACGACCCAGGAATACACCGCGGAGGGGTTCGGTTGTAGAACACTGAACACATACGCAGTCTGAAAGGATGCCTCCCATGGCAAACGGAATCACCAATCTCTCCACCAGTACCTTCGACGAAACCGTCGGTGCTTCCGACAAGCCCGTCATCGTCGACTTCTGGGCCGAGTGGTGCGGCCCGTGCAAACAGATCGCTCCGATCCTCGAAGAGATCTCGGCTGAGCACGGCGCCAACATCGCCGTCACCAAGTTGAACGTCGACGACAATCCTGACCTCGCCATGAAGTACAACGTGATGAGCATCCCGACGCTGCTCGTGTTCAAGGGTGGAGAAGTCGAAAAGCGTCTCGTCGGCGCCAAGAGCAAAGGCGCCCTTCTCCAGGAGCTCGAGGAATTTCTTCCCACGACGTGACGCCGTTCCCGCTCAAGCGGGGCCAGCGTGGTGAACCGATACGAGATCTACAGCGTCGCCTCGGTGCCGCCGGGTACAGCCCGGATGGTGCTGAGGCGAGCTCGTTCTGCGCGTCCACCGAAGCAGCGCTGACGCAATTCCAAGAAGCGCGCGGGTTGCACGCCGATGGCGTGTGCGACGAGCAGTCCTGGTTGGCCATCGTCGAAGCCGGCTGGAATCTCGGTGACCGTCTCCTCGTGCTCAGTGCACCGCAGCTCCGTGGCGATGATGTCGAAGATCTGCAGCGGGCGCTGAACCACGTCGGCTTCGACTGCGGACGCCCAGACGGCATCTTGGGTCCGGCGACCATTCGTGCATTGGTCGATTTCCAACGCAACAGTGGCATGGACGCCGACGGCATCTGCGGTCGCAAGACCGTCCACATGCTCGAAGTCCTACGTCGCCAGAGCGGTTCGGGGCCCGGCGTGGCATCGGTCCGTGAGACCGAGTCGGTCCGCATGACCACGTCGCTGCACTCGTTGCGCATCGTGGTCGGTCAGTTCGGCGGACTCAGTTCCCTGGCGCGGTCCGTGGCTCGTGCCTTGCGTCAGCAGGGTGCGACCGTGATGTCGACCGACGAGTACGACGCCGCCGCGCAGGCTGCGGCAGCCAATCGGTTCGGCGCAACGTTGTACATCGGTTTCGAAGCTCGATCAAACGTCTGTGCCGATATTGCATACTTTGCCGTACCTGCGTTCGAATCGGTCGGTGGTCGATCACTCGGCACCCATCTCCTGCACCGCCTGGGGCCGGCACTGCCGGTCGAACCGACCCTGCGCGGGATGCGGCTGCCTGTGTTGCGAGAGACTCGTATGCCTGCTGTCCTGTGCGCACTGGGGCCCGTCCGCGACGTCGTCGATGCCACCGGGGTCCTGACTGCTGCGGTCGTCGACGCCGCGCGTTCGTGGGGCGATGCTCCGCTCCCCGTACCGACCGACTGACGTCAGCGGACTGGCGCGCGAGAGTTTATCCACAGATTTCCACACACCTTGTGAGTATCCCTCGACTGCAACCTGAAAACTTGACCACAATGGGTGGCGCAACCTCGATTCCGTTGATCGGAGCGTGGTAAATCACTGTGGGTGCCTTGAGTCACCGCTGAGGTCTCGATCGAGTACTCAGCATCATCCTCAACCTGGGGATGAACTGTGGATAAGTTACATCCATGGGATTTGGCTTGAGGGTTGCCCGCCGCTGACCGCCTCTGGCAACTCTTCCGGCTCATGCCGACCGCCGTCAGCCGGTCATCACCCGGTCATCAACCGGTAGATCCGCTCGAGGTCCTCCAGGTCAGCAAAGTCGATCGACACCCGCCCACGCTTGGCTCCCATCGTCACGGCGACGCGGGTATCGAGGCGATCAGCCAGCAACTCTTCGAGTTCGAGCAGCCCCGGTGGACGCAGTTGCGTCGCCGGTGTCAAACCCGCACCGTCGATCGCGCTTCCCGAGGTCCCTGACGTGCCAGAGGGTGCGGCATCGGAATCCGGCGTTCCCTCCGCCCCATCCACATCGCCACGCACCGCCTGTTCGGTCGCGCGAACGGTCCAACCTTGCGCAGCGGCAGCAGCGGCAAGCGCTTCTTGGCGTGCTCGGTCTGGTGTGCCGAGCAGCGCCCTGGCGTGACCCGCTGAGAGTTGGCCATCGGCGAGCAGGCTCTGCACCTTCGGGGGCAGCCCCAGAAGTCGAATCGTGTTGGTGATCGCCGAGCGACTCTTGCCCACACGAGTGGCCACCTGGTCGTGCGTCAACTCGAAGTCTTCGATGAGCTGCTGGAAAGCAGCCGCTTCTTCGAGCGGCGTCAGATCCTGGCGGTGCAGATTCTCGACCAGGGCCTGCTCGACCGAGCTCAGATCATCAGTGGTCCGAACGATTGCCGGAACCGAGGTCAGGCCCGCACGCTGCGCCGCACGCCACCTCCGCTCGCCGGCGATGAGTTCGTACTCGCCCTCGGCCAACGGACGCACCAAGATGGGCTGCAGCACTCCCATTTCTGAGATAGACGCTGCGAGTTCGACGAGGCCCTCCTCGGAGAAGTGCACACGCGGCTGGTGCGGGTTGGGTGCGACTGACGCGGTGGGAATCTCCGCGAGAAACGCACCGTCGCCGCCATCGGCAACTTCGTTTGCCGGGATCAGCGAGCTCAATCCCTTTCCGAGACCACTACGACGTGACACTGGCATGCACCTCCTTGGCAGCATCGCGATAGGCAATGGCACCTCGAGAACGGGGATCGAATGTGTTGATCGGCTGGCCGAACGACGGCGCCTCCGAGAGTCGAACACTCCGCGGAATGATGCTGCGGAGCACCTTGTCACCGAAGTGTTCACGGACTTCGCCGACCACCTGGCCGGCAAGCTTGGTTCGAGCGTCGAACATCACGCAGAGGATCGTCGACAAGTCGAGTGTCGGATTCAGATTCCGCTTCACCAGGTCGACGTTGCGGAGAAGTTGGCCAAGGCCCTCGAGTGCGTAGTACTCGCACTGGATCGGCACCAGGACTTCACTTGCCGCAGCCAACCCGTTGACAGTGAGCAACCCCAGCGATGGCGGACAGTCGATGAGGACATAGTCGTAGTCCTCGATCACGGCATCGATTGCTCGCTTCAGACGCTGCTCGCGACTGAAAGCGGGAACGAGTTCGATCTCCGCCCCGGCCAGATCGAGTGACGCCGGCGCGACGAACAAGTTCTTGACGTCGGTCGGTTCCACCACGTTGTCGAGTGGCTCCTCATGCATCAAGACGTGATACATCGACAACTCGAGACCGCGGTTCTCGATGCCGAGTCCGGTCGATGCGTTCCCCTGCGGATCGAGATCGATCAGCAGCGTTCGGAGCCCCAACTCCGCGAGGGACGCTCCGAGGTTGACCGTCGTGGTCGTCTTACCGACGCCACCCTTCTGATTCGCGATCGCCATGATCCGAGGCAACGACCGACCGGCCAACGGTTCCTCGCTGGACTGAACGGCAGCCGGGTCAGCGAGGGCCTGCTGATCCGCGTCGGGTGAACTCGGGCTGGCCGTGGTGGTGGGGGGATCCCCGGTGTCCGACACACAAACTCCAAACGGTGGATTGGCGAGCGTCAGATGACGCAATCGCGGGACGTCCACACTGTGCCCGATCTCCTCGCGCGTTACAAGCATTTCGGAGGTGTTTCACGTGGAACAACCGCAAGTCTCAACCTGCGCGTGACGCGCGACGTTCCACGTGAAACATACCTCAAGCGGGATGACGTCGACGTAACTCAGATCGAGACTTTCGCGCGTTTCCCCTGGTCACGACGTCGTCGAGCACGAAATCCGGACGTCAGCGTCGCTGGAAACGGACCACTTGATCGTTCGACGGGGTGCGGTCCAGACTCAGTTCCTCGAGCAGTCGCGGATCCCACCGGTCGCCGGACGGTGGCTCGCTGATCACGATCACCCCACCCTCCCGAACGCATCGCACCGCTGTCCGAAGCGTGACGTCTGGTGGCCCGAAGCCACGAGCGATGGCAGCATCGAACCCCACGTTGCCATTGCGGATCGCGTCGTCGACATCCGCCGCGATGACCGAGACGTGGTCATGTAGTCCGAGTCGGCGGACCATCTGCGCGAGAAAGTCGGTCCGCTTGGTCCGGCGGTCCAGCAGCGTGAGCGACAGATCGGGACGATCAACGGCGATCACCAGACCGGGGACTCCGCCTCCAGCACCCAAGTCGACCACCGAACCCGTCACGTCGGACAGCGCGCTCACGAAACTCCGGGCGTGCTCGATCACCTCGACGATGGGACGGTCGCCCAAAAAGCCGAGGCGCTGGGATCTTCCCAGCGCCTCGTGCAGTACTTCTTCGGCCTCAGACTCGGGAGTCAGATCACTCACGAGGTCGAGTATGTCAGGACGACGGTCCCGATCAAGCGGGTTCGACGATGACCCGACGGTAGGGGTCCTCACCGGATGATGAACTGGCGACACCGTCTTCGTCGTTCAACGCGTCGTGGATCACCTTGCGGTCAGCCGACGTCATCGGCTCGAGCGAGCGAGCCGTGCCACTGTCACGAACCTGTGCAGCCACATCGGCAGCGAACTTGCCGAGTGCAACGGTTCGACGCTCCCGATAGCCGGCGACGTCGATCCTCAAACGGGTTTCGTGGTCGCCGAGGCGGCGCTGGGCAGCAACGCGGACGAGATCCTGGATCGCGTTGAGCGTCCGACCGCCAGGACCGACCATCAAACCGAGATCGTCCCCGCGAACCTGCACATCGAGCTCAGTTCCGTCGATGGTCAACTCGGCCTCGCCGGTCGCGCCGAAGGCAGTCACCAAATCGTTCATGAACGACACCGCGGCATCGCCCACTTCTTGGGGAGTCACGGTGGACTCTGGTCGGTCGTCGTTACTCATCTGCTTCTCCTGGTTGTTGTTGTTCGATCCGTTGCCGCGTTTGGCGCGGTCACCGCCGCGACCGCGACTCGAGCGTTGACGCGGTGCCTGCTCACCGCCCGACTCGGTGCTGCTGGAGTCACTGCCGTTCGACTCATCGCCGCCAGCGTCCAATGCGGACTCCGGCGAACCAGTTCCCGAATCGTCGGACTTGTTATCCGAGCGCGATTTCGCGCCGCGGGACTTGTCGCTCTTCGGCTTGTCGCTCTTGGACTTGCGGCGACGTTCCTGCTTCGGCCGCGCGGCCGTCGGCTTCACCCGAGCGCGCAATCTCGCTTGGCCGCGCGTCCGGCCGAAAAGGCCTGGCTTCGGCTCTTCGAGGAAATCGAACTCGGCCTCATCGGCCCCGACTCCCAGTTGGTCGAGCGCCGCTTCGCGGGCCTCTTCCATGGTCTTTGCGGTGGTTTCCACCCATTCCATCTCGTTACTTCTTTCTTCGACTGGCTGCCGCTCCGTGCGGTCAGCACACGATCTGTTGCTGGACTTTCGGACGTGATCACGCCGACATCGGCAATGTCAACGCTTCTTCTTCTTGGTCGACTTCGGACGAGTCGAGTGCTTCGCACGTGCCGCTTCGGCTTCCTTGCGTGTTCGCGTCGGTCGGCCCTTGCC
>Ga0209831_1001940_pt1 | contig 18441 bp, 8 predicted proteins | sample Maine_Asex4_meta_FD_187451 | JGI IMG/M metagenome (GOLD analysis project Ga0209831, IMG submission 187451) | Marine algal microbial communities from Maine, USA - Maine_Asex4_metaG (SPAdes) (version 2) | ecosystem: Host-associated > Algae > Red algae > Unclassified | place: Maine, USA | collected...
TTAAACAATAAAATAAAAATAATTATGAAATCTATTATCACAATTTTAGCAATTCTTTTAACCCTTAGCTCATGTAGTAAAGATGATGCTCCACAAATCGAAATTAATATTCAAAAGACCGAATCGTCTAACTGGAAATCAGTAGAATTAAATACAGGAGATATAAGCTTCATTACTAAAGTAGGAGAAAGTATCGGTAAATCATTAATTCAGATGTTTGATGGAGCAGACCTTAGTTTTGATACTTCAGCATCTGAAGTTAAGCCTGTAGGTGAATTTAGCCATATAGAACTATTGAATACAATTGGCATAGACCCTTATTTTACAAGCATTTCTGTAACTGATAATAATGACGAAGTTTTCAATGTAATCATCGACCGTAACTCAAATGAATTTATTGAATACTTTACCAGTTTTGATTTTGAAAATAACTTTAGCTATGTCATCGAAATAGAAATAGATCCTGATGTAGCATTTAGTAAAACAAATGATGGCGTCAGCCTTAACTATGATGGACTGTCTATGAGAATTCCTTCTTCATCAAAGTAAGATCTTAGATTTCAAAAACACTTCAATGATGTCATAAAATAAAGCATCTCGTCAGTCTTGGCGAGATGCTTTTTACTATACCGAAAAGAAATTGGTTTGGGACTTTTTAAACCAGCAAGCCTATTTCTTTCGGGTATTATACTCGATCTATTTTATACCGATAGCTATCGGTATAAAATAGCATCGGTATATACAGATAGCTCAGGGCCATAAGTTGTTTCCAGACTAGTTAAACATATTGTACCTGATACAGTTATTAATGTTTACAATCTAATCCGAAGAGATAGTCATTATGATAAGAGATTCCATAACAAGTGTCAGACCTGAGATACTCACCATCAAAGAGTCACATCATTCTACTGAAATGGAGGGCTTTCAGTCAAAAGTCTTACGACCTATCGCTAAGTATCAAAACGTTATTATTCTTAAAGCATTCAGCAGATACCTCAATAAATATAAGATCAGCCTTGAAGGAAAATCTCAAAAAGATAAAATAGAGATCATCACAAAAGCGATGAAAACCAATAAAGAACTGAAGTGCTTTTATCAAGGATTGATGGCTGGTCTCATGACTGATGAAGAATTTGATTTCTATATACTACATCGGTCTGAGGTTAATCGTCGGATGACGACACTGCTGCTTGAGCGGATTGTGTCGCAAGTCGCGGTTTAACACTTATTGAACAATCTCTACTGTTTCATTCTTTATAGCAACTATACCGATGATTGAAAAAAGTAATCCCAGGCAGATTAATCCCCACTGATTTAGGGTCGGAATGACCGAGGCTTGTTCGCTGATAGCACAATTCATGATGAGATTAAAGTCTCCATCATCAAGATTATCAGTAGCCGAAACATATAATAAATAATCTGTGCCTCCGGCTGTCATAAATGAAGTCTTAAGACTTTGATCGCAGACGATAATATCTTGATCAAATGAGATCATACCGTCATCCAGGCACGCCAAGGAGCCCTCTGTATAACCTCCAAAATTTCTAACTCTTATTGTCGTATTATCTGTAAATACTAACTCAGAATAATTAGCCTCGCTTTGTTTTTTAGTAAATTTAATCTCCCCAAAGAGTAACGAATCATTACCGATGAAATTCAGAAAATCATCTTGCCATTGAATGATTAATTCATTGGCGGATACATCAAAATAGTAATTTATGCTTCCTCGAACATTCCTATCAAATTCTACAAATGACAATGCAGAGGTGTCAAAAGTTAAGGTCATATTCATTCTAATTACATTCTCCATGTTATCTATATAAATGGGAATACTGACCGTATCATCGATAGCGTAAATACATGGTAATGAAAATTTAGGTATAGTTGAAGATTGGCAAACATCAATCGACTGTCCATTGGCTTCCAAAGATTTATAATCCAAACAATGAAAAGAGTCTCCATCTACTTCAAATAATTGTACGGTCGGTGAAAATCCTAAATGTGTAAATTCTAATTCAATACTATCACTTTCAGCTTTAAGAGAATACCAGACGCCTCGATTAAAACTAATATCATCAAGACATAATTCTGATATAGGGTCATAAGTGGCGTGCACAATGGATCCACCGACGGATTCTCCACAAATGAAATTTGAGGCATTTATAAGTTGATTATTTATAGGTATTGGCTCACAATGGATACTCAAGTCAAAGAAACCGCTTTCTTCTTTTGTGGAAGATATGGCCACATAGTATATAGAATCTCGATCAGTATTAAATGTCATCATTTTTTTATCAGGAAATGATAAATTAGATAATGGGAAAATACAAGTTAATCTGTCACAATCTCCTCTATATAGATTTACACTTGGGTTAAAATCATTTGAAGTCAAGCTTAGTTCCACATTACTATTATCTCCAATTAATTTGTACCATACTATTGGTGGCTCACCTGATAAATTATAGCATTCCAATAAATTATCGTTGTACGTCGCTCCAATAGAACTACCAGCGTAACTATTGCCGCATGTCAGTTCCTGAGCATCTACACAAAAATCAAATGGTGGGTCTTGGCATGTCATTGTCAAATTAATAGAAGGGATAATTCTACTTCCACCTGTGTAGGCTCTTAGGTGATAGGTAACTCCTGATTCTGATAAAAAGCCCTGGTTCTGATATTGACCACTAAACCCTATTTGCTCAATGCAGCGATACTTATTAGTGCATTGCTGTGAATAAATATCCAGATAGGTGTTAACGTTTCGGAGACTGTCTAACGAAAATACTTTAACCATTCCATCGCCTTCAAACGTGTACCAAACATCTCCACTCTCACTATTATGACAGTCTGAATAAAGAGGACTGTATGAAGCTGCCAGCAAATTGACATTAAAACTTTGATCACATGTAATCGCTTCAGCATTTACGCATAGATCATTAGAAGGAGGATTATGACAGAAGTGTAGAATTTCAAAGGTCCCTGGCTCACAACAATCAGCATATACCTTTATCAAATATTCTTGACCTAATTTAGCAAAGAAAGAATTACTAAAATTGAAATCACTCAGGTAAATGGTCTCAACACAGCGAAAATAGTAATCATCACAAGTACCATTAAATATTTGAATTACAACTTGATCAATAGAGCTATTCAGATACTCCAAGCTATGATGTCTATTATCTCCAATGATAGAATACCAGAGGTCATTCTCAGCACTATAATCACATCCCTCATATTTTGAATCTTGTTTTGCGAATATTGTGTTCCCAGATAGAGTATCTCCACAAATTAGAGCTTTTGCTCCTTCACATTTATCATTAATAGCAAGTTCTTCGCAACCATGTGTGAATGATATGAACGAATTACCACTACCTACTGACGCTCTAATGAAATAATTTACGTTAGGTTCTGCAAAAAATGAATAACTATCTATATCCCCACTGAGAGTAAAAGAATTTGAACATGACTCGTCAATGAAATTTAAACAATCAGACGCAGACTCAAATATGGTAAATTGCTCAGGTTCAAATGTGGAGAAAAATCTTTTGAACTGATGAAACTTGCTATCTCCTTCGATAAGATACCATAAATCCTCAGTTGTTGCTGGGCAAGATATTTTATCAATCTCAGAAATTGCAAGGAAATCAGTAGACTCACCTATGGTATCTCTACATGACAATAATGTCGCACCGGTACAGACATCATTAGGCACAGGGTCACCACAAATATGATTTAACGCAAATTCGCTACCCAAATTCGATGTAGTGTAGATTCTGAGAAGATAGTTGGTATTTGGCTGCGTCGCAAAGTACACTGCACTTCCACTAAGAGATAAAAAACTCTCACAGACATCATCAGCACTGGGACAAGTTCCTTTATAAATTTCTATGGAGAGTGAGTTAATAGAATTTTGTGCCCTTGAAAATCCATGGACTAAACCATCGCCTTCGAGCGTATACCATAAGTCAGGAAAATCATTCCCATTACAACCATTGAATGATTCACCATCACCAGCCGCAAATAAATTACCTGAAAAGGACTCCCCACAAATAATATCAATCGCATTTTGACAATTGTTATTTTCACTCTCTAATCCACACTCAAATGATAATGATAGAGCAGTTGTTGTTGATTTAAATGAAAATGCACGAATTTTATATTCTACTCCTCTTTCAGCATAAAATGAATATTTATTATTCTCTGGAAACATTATATCAGAAAAAGAGCATCTAATTAAGTCCCTATTGCAATCTCCAACAAAAAGATTAATGTATAAACTATAAAATTCATTGGCCTCAGTAGAAATAACAACGTTTTGACCATCTCCAAAATAAGTAAACCATACTTCGTTTTGGTTTTCAAAATCACATCCACTGGATTCTCTCAAAAAGCTTGCTGGTTTAAGCATAACATCATGTGTTGATCCACAAGTGAATGCGATAGCATCTTCACATAATTCATCTGCTGAATGATTAGGCGTTGTATCGTTATTGCAGTCTATTGAAAGTTGGATCTCTTCATTAAATTCACTTGATCTGACCAAAATATAATATGCTTTATCTAATTCTGTTTCAATCGTTACTTCTCGATCGAAAAAATAGTTATAGCTATTATCAGTACAGACAGTGTTTGAACAATCGTCTTCATATACATATATATAGGGTGGAGAATTGTTATCATAGCCACTTATATTTAAGATAGAACCATCACCTGTATAATAGTACCACAAGCCAGAATCTGAACTGAACGAATTTCCACAGTTTCTATGATTTTCATCAGGATTGGCTAGATTAACATTTACGCTTATATCATCACCACACACTAACTCTATTGCATCTTCACAGATATCGTTTTGAGGTATGAAGTTGGCTAATTCTTCCTCACTAAAGCAATCATGTAAGTATTGAAAATCAAATAATTGGCCACTGTAGAATCTTACTAAATATTCTTCGCCGTGTTCTGCCAAGAAATATTTAGTTCTATTAATATCTAAATCAAGTAACTGAGAAGAACAACTGTCTAATCTATTTTCGCAAGTCGACTTGTATAATTGTATGAATACTGAAGGACTATAAATATCTGGTAATCTAAAGGCATGGGCCAAACCATCTCCTGAAATAGAATACCACAGATCATTATTCCTTTCATAAATACATTCTCTCACAATTCTACTAGAAGAACTTTGTATCAGGCTTGCATTTATTTGATCTCCGCAAGAAAGAGCTATTGCATTACTACAATCATCATTAATTACAGGCTCTTGACAACTGTATTCAAATTCAAAATAACCTTCATTATTGCAACAGCCACTAGATATACTGACCAGATAATTCTTATTAGCTTCAGCTTTGAAAGAAGCATGAGAGCGATACTGTCGTAAATACCAGGTAGACAAGCACATTGTACTGTCACAACTATCTTCAAATACGGTTACGGAAATCCCAAGATTCTCATATTCGACTAAATTGAATGAGTGGATTTGATCATTACCTTGTATTTGATACCAAAGGTCAGAATACAAGTTGCGATAACAATCATTTCTATTTTGATTAATAGTTGCAGTTTTAGTAGTACCCTGAATCAAATCACCACAACTGATGGACATTGCAGTAACACATTCATTGTTTTCAGCCAATGGATAACAGCTATGGCTGAATTCAAAAAATCCCGAACCTCTGTCGCTTCCAAAATTTGGGTTATAAATTCTTAGCAAATACGTGACACCACTCTCCGCAAAAAAACGGCCCTCCTGTCCCTTAGATAACCGTAATTGTTCAGAGCAGCCACCTAGTAGAACCTTACAGTCTCCGACAAGAATGTCTATACTAACTTGAGAAGCATCTAGATCTAACAACTGAAAATAATGAAATTGATCATCTCCTTCTATCCTGTACCAAATATCATCTTGACCCTCATTTGCACAACCATTATAAATGTTTCTTGATGTTGCATTCTGAGTGGTTCCAGAAAAATTTTCCCCACAAGTAATTGATAAAGCGTCCATGCATAGATCATTCTCTACAGGATCCATACACATATGAATAAATGAAAATTCTGCTCCTTTTACTGATTGTCCTTGAACTATACGAATCAAGTATTGAACTCCACTTTCGGCAATAAAACTTAACGGGTCATTTCCCAATGAAAGTCTTTCAATTAATAAAGCAGTACTTAAATCCCCATTGCACGAGTCCTTATAAATTTCAACGTCTGTAAAACTGCCTGCTGATAAATAAAGAAACATATGTAATTGACCATCTCCTTCTAAACTATACCATACGTCTTTATCCAGATGATCACTTGTTGCATATGTGAGATCTCCGTTTACTTCATTGTCCGTGCAAGAAATAGGAATAGCACTCAAACAATTATCATTGTCAGGCGGATTTTCACAAGTATAATTAAGCGAAAAAGAGCCCCCAGAATCATTAAATTGATAATAGATTCTGATCAAATATTCCTCACCATTTACAGCTAAAAAAGAATGACTACCGTCAAGGGACAACTCGTTATTGAGAATGCATGTCTGAAATGTCCCACAGTCTCCTTGATAAATATCTAGCCTTAAATTATCAGCCGAACTCTGTTGCAAATCAAAAACGTGAACTTTGTCATCCCCAGAAATGGTATACCAGAGATCCGGTTCATTCTCCCGATTACAACCATTATAAACATCTGAATAGAAAGCTAAAGAGGTATTGCCAGAGATACGCTCACCGCAAACCAAGGATACTGGATTTTCACATGAATCATTTTCCAGACTTTCAAAGCACTCATGCTTCAATTCAAATTTACCAGGTTCTCGATAGCATGATGTGACCCTAATCAAATAGTCAGTATCTGTCTCAGCTAAAAATTTATAACTTTTTGAGTTACCTAAAATAGTGCTGAATATGCACTGATCATATGGGTCAGGGCAAGATGCTTCGAAAAAGTCAAGAGTGATACATCCTGACTCACTCATGACAGAATTGAAGGAATGAATCAATCCTTCTCCTGACAGTGTATACCATAGATCTGATTGATCAGTATATTGACAACCTGAAAAATCCATAGAATTACTGGCGCTTTCAGTATTTCCAATAATCGTTTGTTCACATTGTATAGGCTCTGGACTACTACAAAGATCATTCATTGCTGGCGCTCTGCAATCATGAGATATGCTAAACGACCCTTCATCATTATAAAAATTACCTGATATTATTATATAGTATTCCTTACCCGATTCCATAGCAACTGAAATATTATAATTAGAATCTAAAACTTGAGTCAAACAATCACCTTGAGTTTCATTGCATCCATTCGTGGTAATACTCATTTCGAGTTGACCAATTGTCCCATCAATGAATGAAAATAAATGAATATTATCGTCTCCTGCAATGCGATACCATAAGTCTTTATTCCTGTTGAATCCACAGCCATTACTATTTTCACTATCTAAGGCTAGGCTGGTATTGCCAATGATATCTTGTCCACATTCAATTTCCAATGCATCAGAACATTCATTATTAGAGGCAATATTTTCGCAGGACAAAGTCAAAGAAAATGGACTTAGAGTGGTATAATAAGATATGCGGATATAATAGTTTCGATTTAACTCTGCTAAAAAATTATTGTTACCAGATTCAAGAGACAATGACGTAGGACAAGGAAAATATTCTATAGGACAAGAACCTTCGTATACATCTATATTTACTGGATTGCTTGATTCAGATTCAAAAAAAATCAGTTGCCCATTTCCAACGACTCTATACCATAGATCATGATCATTTGAGTTGCCGCAGAAAGATGAGTATGTGGGAGTCGCAATTGATAAATCAACTATTAATGTTTCATCACAACTTAAATCGATTCCATTTATACAATCATCATTTTCCAGTGGAGTAAAACATTCATGCATGATTTCAAAGTCAAAATAGTTGCCGCAGCAACCTCCAGTCAGTTGGATTAAGTAAGATTTACCGCTTTCAGCATAAAAATTAACATCGTTGTAAAGACTGAAACTCCAATTACAGTTTTCTACAGGATTGTCACAAGTACCTTCATAAATATATAGTGCCACTTCTCCATCTGGTGAATTCGCCAAATTAAATACGTGTATTAGGTCATCTCCTTCTAAGCTATACCAGACATCATTTTCATTGATATAATAACAGCTATTTATATCGGACGATATCGTTGCTGTAGAAGTTGATCCCACTATTGGCTCACCACACACTAAAGGCGCAGGACTCATACATTCATCATTAGATAAGGGTTCCGAACAAGAGTGTCGTAGTCTATAAAAACCTGCTTGCTGAGCACTGGAGACTCTAAGAAAATATTCTCTTCCAACTTCAGTCTCAAATGAGTACTCTGAAATATTACGAAGGTTGAAAAATTTATGACAATCTGGAGAAACATTTGTACAAGTTCCTTCCGCAATCCCTATCGATATGGAATTAAATTCGAGGCTATCTATGGATATGCTATGAATTAAACCGTCACCAACTATAGTATACCAAAGATCATATTCTCCTTGATGATTGTGACACGGGTAATCAATAAATGAAAGTGATGAAAACTGTAAATCTCCTTCAATAGCTTCATCACAATTAATGGCTATTGCGTTCTCACAAAGATCATTTTCCAATGGAACCATACAGTCGTTAGAAATTTCAAAATAACCATTTCCATTATTATAAAGCCTGATTAAATAGGTAGTTCCTAATTCAGCATAAAGATTATAAGGTTTCTCATCGTTGTATTCATTTGGTTGACTCAAAAATGTTTGGATGCAATTGTTATATTCTGAATTACAATCTCCTTGGTAAATGTCAATATTTATATTAACTCCTTCAATTGTATCTGCTGATAAAACATGCAGCATTCCATCTCCAATGATTTTATACCATAAATCAGGTGTGTTCTCAGAATTACAACCATTATACTCTTCTGAAAAGCTCGCAAACATCGTGTTATTTATTAACTTATCACCACAAGCTATTTCTTCTGCATTCTCACATAAATCATTCATGGCAGGAAGCATGCATATATGTTCTAATTCAGTAGTATCAGATACATCAGAATTAGAGAAAAATCTAATGATATATTCTTCTCCTGATTCAGCATAGAAGGAATTGAACGAATAATGATTACTTATTTGAATTGTCTGTGGACAGAAATCAAATCGCGCATTGCAATCACCTTTATATATGTCTCCTCGAATAATTGAATTTATATTTTCATCTTTTTCATCTAGTTTGAAAATGTGAAACATATCATCTCCTGCTATCTTGTACCACACATCATTGACGTCTTGTGAATAGCAATATGAGCTAACCTGCTCACTACTAGCATCATTCAAATAAAGAGAGATATTTTCATTACAAGACAAAGGTAGCGCTCCAGAACAGAGATCATTTTCTATCGTCGGCTCACAATCAATAGAGAATTCAAATTCTCCTGAATCACCACAACACCCAGTCTCAATCATGATGAAATATTCTATGTTGGGTTCTGTATTGATTCTCACACTATCACCTTGAGATAGGTAGTGATCGCCTCTGCAAAAAAAACTGCCTCCTGGATTGCATGTCTCTGATACGATGGTGAGCTGAAATGAAGCGTGATCTGAACTGACGTATCTGAATGTCTGCACCTGTCCATCACCCATAAACTTAAACCATACTGTGGGATCAAATTCATTATAGCAAGCAAAATTTTCAAAATTAGTGTCTGACCCTTCTGTTGAACCTGAGACAACATCTCCACACCGAATGGAAATGGCATTTACACAGTCATCATTCACTGGTGCTTGTGAATACGCTTTACAAATAAAGAAAAGTATAAAAATAGTAAGTCCTATGTTTGTGTTCATCTTTGTAAATTGTTATCTAAATATAATCATTGCTTAGAGCTTCTATGCATGAGAGTATTTTTTATTGCGAAAAGCACATGATGAATTAAATTCAAAGCATGTTTTAAATTCATAATTAAGACACATCATGAAGAAAAGTATTTACTTTATGTTTGCCAAGGTTGAATACTCCCTACAAAAAATTTCAATTACATATTATAATTTTACGTAATTTGTAAGTTTATTGTAATTCAAGCATATATCTTCTGAAAAATTCTCAAAAGAAGAATCAAAAACAGATCGTCAAGAAATCGACAGGCGATGAGCCACAAGCTCATACAGGACTCGTGACTTTAGTCTATAAACCATGGTTGGTCAGGGTGATCATCATGCTATCTGCAGTAGTACTATATGCGAATACACTTAGTCATGAATATGTGCAGGATGACGCCATCGTGATCACTGATAATATGTATACCACTCAAGGATTCGATGGGATACCTGGCTTACTGAAGTACGATACATTCTATGGATTCTTTAAAGAAGAGGGCAAGGCTAATCTTGTCTCAGGAGGTCGGTACCGCCCATTGACACCAATCATGTTTGCCATAGGCTGGCAGTTTTTTGGTCATAATCCATTCATCAGTCATTTGCTTAATATTCTCTTTTATGGCTTGATCGGGATTCTAATATTTGAGATCATAAGTCGATTTATAAAGGAGAAAGTAGATATGAGGCTTATAGCTCTGCTTGCCGCGCTGATCTTCATATCTCATCCTGTACATACAGAAGTCGTTGCTAATATCAAGGGTCGTGATGAAATCATGGCTATGCTCGGCAGTCTATTATGTTTACTCTCAATGATGAAAGCGCTAGATACTGAGAAGGTGTATTGGTACTGCTTGGCTACCCTTTCCATATTCTTAGCCATCAGCTCCAAGGAAAATGCTGTGACATTCTTAGCAGTCATACCTCTAAGCGTATGGTACTTCAGAGCGTATGGTGAGAATATATCTGGGATAGGCATGAGTATTAAATCCATAGCGGCACCACTTATTGGAATTATAGCATTCATTCTCATTCGTGCGAGCATTCTTGGATTTGACTTTGGCGCAGCTCCCTCTGAGCTGATGAATAATCCGTACTTAAAAATGGTAAATGGGCAGTATGTACCATTCAGTGGTGGTGAGAGATTAGCAACGATAATATTCACTTTAGGAAAGTACATTCAGTTACTTTTCTTCCCACATCCGCTGACACACGACTATTATCCTCGGCACATTGACATCATGAGTTTTAGCGATGTGACAGTGTGGCTTAGTGTGATTATGTATCTGATCATGGCCTGCTTCATGATCTTAGGAATAAGAAAGAAAAGCATCTTGAGCTATGCCATCATGTACTTTTTTGCTACGATTTCTATTGTCTCTAATATTGTATTCCCGATTGGGACCAATATGTCAGAAAGATTTCTATTCATGCCTTCTCTCGGATTTGCATTTTTTATAGCATATGGTCTCTGTAAATTAAAATCTAAACCAGTTGCATTCTATGGGTTGAGTACGGTTATTTTACTATTATTTTCCATCAAAACCATCAGTCGTAACCAAGCTTGGTCATCCGATTACAATCTGTTTCAGACGGATAAGCACGTTTCAAAAAATAGCGCTAAGCTTAATAATGCTCTTGCAGGTGCATTATCCACAGCAGCATATAAGGAAACAGACCAGCCTCTTAAGGAAACCATGCTGCAAGAAGCGGTGGAGCGAGCTAGTCAAGCCATCGATATCCACCCAACATATAAAAATGCATATTTGCTTAAAGCAAACTCATATCACTATCTGAAAGATTATAAGAATGCCGCTATTCAGTATGAAGCAGCGTTACGCATAGATCCAGGCTATGATGATGCCATTAAGAATGCAGCGATCAATGATCGAGAATTAGGGAGGTATTATGGGCAAGTGGAAAATAATTTAACCAAATCCATCGATTATCTTAGGCGAGCCATACAAATCATGCCTGACGATTATGAAGCAAATAGGCTAATTGGGACTGCCTATGGCTTCTCAGGAGAAGTGGTTCAGAGTATTAATTATTTCTCAAAGGCAGTCTCACTCGAACCTAAACTAGCGGGTGCATATGTTAACCTTGGTAAAGCCTATATGAATGATGGAAGACCCGAAGAAGCTCAAGTGCAATTTAATAAAGCAAAAGAAATAGATCCGAATGTACGTATCGATTAAAATAAGTATCCTAACCATCCTTCTGATGATATCTATGGGTGTTATCTCACAGGATAAAAATAACTGGATAGATCTGAAAATGAGCACCATGTCACTGGATGAAAAAATAGGTCAGCTATTTATCATCAGGGCGCACTCTAATCTAGGTGCAGATCACATCGCACAGGTGAAGCGAGAAATTAAAGACTACCATGTCGGAGGACTGTGCTTTTTTCAAGGCAGTCCAGATAAGCAAGTGAAGCTGACTAATGACTACCAGAAATTAGCTAAGACAGGGTTACTGATCAGCATTGATGGAGAGTGGGGCCTTGGTATGAGATTTCCAGCTAATACGATCAGCTATCCGCGACAGCTCATGCTGGGTGCGATACAAGACAATCAGCTGATCTATCAGATGGGTAGACAGATCGGCAAAGAGATGAAGCGCGTCGGCATACACTTTAACTATGCTCCAGTCGTAGACGTCAATAACAATCCAGAAAACCCGGTCATCAATAATCGATCCTTTGGCGAGAATCCCATAGAAGTCTCTGCTAAAGCATATCAATACATGAAAGGTATGCAGGATGAAGGCATCATATGTAGTGCGAAGCATTTTCCTGGGCATGGCGATACAGCTGTCGATTCTCATCATGATCTACCCATCATAGAGCATAATCGAGCCAGACTAGACAGTGTAGAATTATTACCATTCAAAAGCTTAATCGATCAAGGTGTCGCTGCCATCATGGTCGCTCACTTGCAGATATCTGCTCTGGATGATCGACCGAATCGGCCAGCTACTTTATCTAAACCAATCATCACTGATCTGCTAAGAAATGAAATGGGCTTTAATGGTTTAATCATCACAGACGCTATGGAAATGAAAGGTGTCACGAAGCATTATAAGAATGGTAGAGCTGAAGTCGAAGCCTTCAAAGCTGGTAATGACATCATCCTGCTTCCAGATAATATGGCTAATGCCATCAATGCCATGAAAGAAGCAATCGCTTCAGGGGAAATACCTCAGTCACAAGTCGATGCTAGTGTGAGAAGAATTCTCGCCAGCAAATATGATCTGGGATTGCATAGATTGCAGTACATATTTAATCAAGATAAAGTCATCGAGGATGTCAATAGTAAAGAAGGTCAAGCGCTACAAGCCAAACTGGTAGAGAAGTCACTTACGCTGGTCAGAAATAATCAGTCTGCTATCCCGATCACCAATGCGCTGCAAAAGAAGATAGCGACCATTCATTTTGGTAGTTCAGCAAAGTCTACATTTCAAAAGAGAATCGATAGCTATGCTACAGCATCTCACTTTCATATGCTTCAGAAGAACCTATCTGGCCAAGCCCCAAGCTTACTCAACAAAATGTCGAGCTATGATCAGATCATTATCAGCATAGAAGACATGAGTAAATATGCCAGTAAAAATTTTGGCTTAGAGCGCAGTACTGTAGATTTTATCAGTGCAATTGCCGATAGTGGTAAAGAGGTCATCCTCACCATTTTTGGAAGTCCTTATTCACTCAAATACTTTGAAAATATTCCTCAGGTATTAGTCGCTTATGAGGACAATGATCTGACTCAAGATAAAGCAGCACAAGCATTATTTGGCGTTTATGAGATAGATGGTAGACTGCCCGTCACAGCATCTGATATTTTCCCAGAAGGACTAGGGCTGTATTCTCCTGATATACAAGTGATGGGATATGCTATGCCCGAAGAAGTAGGCCTTTCTTCTGACTCACTCGCTGCTATAGATACCATCGTCGCAGAGATGATAAAGAAAAAGGCAGCCCCGGGCTGCCAAATTCTTATCGCTAAAAATGGTAAGATCGTCATGCATAAAAGTTATGGTCATCATACTTATAATAAAAAGCAAAAAGTAAAAACGGATGATATATACGATCTGGCATCAGTGACTAAAATCATGGCATCTACCATATCCATCATGAAGCTTTCCGAGGATCAAAAACTTAATATCTACTACCCGATAAAAAAATATATTGCTGAAGCTGACACCAGTAATAAAGCTAACATCATCATAGAAGACATGCTGGCACATCATGCCGGACTCGCAGGATGGATACCCTTCTATAAGCACACCCTGATTCCTAAAAGGAAAAAAGCTAAAGTCGATCTCAAATATTATAGAAAAAGTGTCTCTGATTCATTTAATATTAAAGTAATGGATAAGTTATACCTGAGAACAGATTATCGCGATTCTATCTGGTCCAGAATATTAGGTAGTAAGCTTAGAGAAAAAAGAAACTATCGCTACAGTGATCTGGCTTTCTACATCATGCATCAGTCCATTCATAATGTGTCAGGAAAGCCCATTAATTTATTTGCAGACTCAGAATTCTATAAGCCCCTGGGACTTAAGACGGCAGGATTTAATCCATTACATCGGTTTGATACGAAGCGAATTCCTCCCACTGAAAAAGATAATTACTTCAGAGGAACAGTCGTAGATGGCTACGTGCATGACATGGGTGCCGCGATGCTCGGAGGTGTCAGTGGTCACGCTGGTCTATTTTCTAATAGTTTTGATCTGGCAGTGCTGTCGCAGATGATGCTTAATGGCGGTAGTTATGGCGGCAGACAATACCTTAAGCCTAAAACGATCACCCAGTTTACCAAGCGATTTCACAGATCTACCCGACGTGGCATTGGCTTCGATATGAAAGAGCTGAATGAAGATCGTAAAATGAATATGTCAGAAAGAGCGCCAGCTTCTACCTTTGGGCATTTAGGATTCACCGGTACCTGTGTCTGGATAGATCCTGAAAATGAAATCACTTATATCTTCTTGTCTAATCGGACTTATCCATCGATGACCAATAATAAATTTGGCAGGAATGAATATAGACCAAGAGTTCAGACTGTGATCTATAATGCGCTTATGGGTGAGAAGGAGACTGTCGGTTCTATGGGGATGAACTGATGTGGAATTATCTAAACTTTGATTTGTAATCCCTTATTAATTCCTAATGCATTAATAAACTCCAGACCATTTTAATCTTGTACTTCACAAAATCCCTTAATCCTGTTTAACTTCACTAGTTCAACACCTGTCGAATAATATCCAAACTCTTAATCTCTCCAAAATTATTAATGTGTATTTGATAAAATTTTATCAGCTCCTCTAATAGGTATAATCTGATTCGCTTGGGGACCTGGAATGCATGGGAGATATCATATTCTTCATGTAACAAGCTATAAAAATACTGACTGGCTACTTCATCCATATTATATTGAGATGAGATCGTATCTGATATGAATTCTCCTTCCATCAGGTTGAAGATTGGTCTGGCTTGGGTATAATTATCCGCAGGAGAAAAGCCTAATTCCTTTGACAATTTAATCATGAATAAAATTGGAAATATGGCTATCGAGTGCTTTGTCTCATCTAAATAAATGAAACTGTCATAAAGCAATCTAAATAAATCCTCATTATGTTCATTCTCCGTAATGGATCTTCTGCTTACCTCTGTGATAAATATACCAGTCGTAGATTTAATCACATCGAATGGAATACTGCGATACAGGCGATCTGCTTTCACTTCTTTGATTCGATTGAGCGTATTGTTATTTTTATTATAGACGACGATCTCGACGAGGCCCATGAGCTGCAGCAGCCCTGACTTATTTCCTTTCTTTTTATTTCTAATGCCACTGACGATGTAAGACTTCAGGCCAAATTCCTGTGTATAGATATCTTGAATTAGGCTGGTCTCACCGTACTTGATGCTTTTTAATATGATCCCTTTTGTCGTAACAATCATAGCGTCATATTATTATTAAATACCTTAATCTGCAGACCAGTCATCCCATCCATCTATTGGTTCTTGTTTATAGTGCTTCTTTGTTTTTTGTCTCGCCATCTGGCGATCAAAAATAAGTTTGGCAAGTCCTTCATTGACGGGTACTGTCCTTTGCTTATTTATGATATAGTCTATCTGTGATTCTTCGACGTCAAGTCTGTAAAGATAGCTGAATAAGAGTTCTACATCATCTAGCATCATTTCATTGACACGATGGGTGATGGCAGCCAGCAGATCTGCATGGGAAGCAGTTTCCTTTTGCTTCAGCATTTCATTAAACTCATTAAATTCTTTAGGCATATATCTTCGATTCGCTTGTAAAGGATAAAATCTGATTGACTATTTTTCTATCATTGGATAGTCTTGGTATTTTATGCTGAGCGCCAAGTTTACCATGATGCTTCATCCAGTTGAAGAATGTGCCTTTGGGTAGATTATGAATATGGGGTAAGCCAAGTGCGATACTTTTATGGCGCTTAGCCTGATAATCTGTATTAACTGATTGGAGGTACCTGTCCAGCGTATGAGCAAAGTCTTTGATTGATTCTGGCTCTTCTCCGAACTCTATCAACCATTCATGACCTCCTTTTTTACGATTATCCATATATATCGGTGCCACCGTATATTCGGTTACAGTCGCTTCGTGATGATGAGCAGCCAGTGCAATAGCCTGATCAGCATTGGACACGATGAGTTCTTCTCCAAAGGCATTCATAAACTGGCTGGTCCTTCCTGTGACTTTAATCCGATAGGGAGCAGTGGATATAAAACAAACTGTGTCTCCAGGCATGTACCTCCAGAGTCCAGATACTGTACTGATGACCATGGCATAGCACTTACCTAATTCGACATCTTGCAGATCGATGGTCTGTGGCTCATCTTTTCCCAGTTCTTCTAATGGAAGAAATTCATAGTAGACACCATTATTCGTCAGTAGCAATAGACCAGGTTGATTTAAATCATCTTGCATGGCAAAGTATCCTTCTGAAGCATTATACCCTTCTAAATAGTCCATCGGCTTCGGTAAGTATCGCTGAAACATATCACGGTAGGGATCAAATCCAACGCCCCCATGCATGTATACCTGAAGTTCAGGCCAGACTTCATGAATATTCGACTGCCCTGTCTTTTCTAAGATCGCATTAAAGATCGAGACGACCCATGTCGGGACGCCGATGATAGCAGTCACCCGATGGTCTATGCAGTTTTCTACTATGTGTTCTATCTTCAGCTCCCAGTCTGGCTGAAGTAAAAACTTATAGTTAGGCGAATAAAATGGTCTGCCCACCCATGGCATATGATGGACCATGATCGCAGATACATCGCCATACCGGCTTTCTGGGTGATGGTCATAGGCTTCTATTGAACCTGCTATGAGCAGGCTGCGCTCTGAGAACATCTTAGCTTCAGGATTATGATGATAATAAATACTCAGGGCATCCCAGCCTGATGTCACATGCGCTTGCTTAAGCTTCTGCTTCGTGACTGGTATGAACTTAGATTGATTAGAGCTCGTCCCCGACGACTTAGCATACCAGCTCGTCTTACCAGGCCACAGCACTGACTCTTCTCCATGCATCATCCGCTGGATATAGGGCTGCAAATCTTCGTAGACTTGAAGCGGCATCGCTTTTCTAAAATCGTCTCTATTCTTGATATGATTAAAATGGTGCTTTCTACCCCATTCTGTGTGTACTCCATTACTGAGCAGTTGCTCCAATATTTTTGATTGAAGTTCGATCGGTCTGGAGCGCATGGCTTCGATACGGCTGTAGCGCCATTTCAGATAGTTTTTGACCAGGTGATTAATTAATGATTTGGCCATGCGAAGCCGTTTAGTTCGTGAGATAAAGTACTGAAAAACTAATTAGTTTCCAATGATAAAAACAGCTGGTCTTTTATGAAGGTCTATTTTCTTCATAGCGTGTTTCCATTCTTTCACACTTAATGTCTTGATCTGCTCATTACTGCTGGTTAGATCTACTCCAATGCACAGCTTCGTCTGTGGTGATAGTATTTTGACTAATAATTCTAAAAGCTTCTGATTCCGATATGGTGTTTCGATAAAAATTTGGCTGTGGCTTGTCTTCTGCGCTTGGCTTTCTATGGCCTTCAGCTTCTGCTTGATCGCATTCTGATCTTGTGGTAGGTACCCATGAAAACTAAAGCCTTGCCCATTGAGTCCTGACGCCATGAGTGTCAATAAAAGAGAATTAGGTCCGGTTAATGGCTTGATCTGATAGTCATGGCTCCGAGCGAGATTCACTACATGATAACCAGGATCTGCGACGCAAGGACTTCCTGCTTCTGATACCATACCTATGTCATGACCTGCTTTCATCCACTCGTGACAGATGTCTGGCAGGGCGTAATTCTGATGCTTATCCATTTCTTCAACCGATATGTCTTGGATCTGGTACGGTGGCTCGGTAGCCTTAATGAAGTGTCTGGCAGTCTTAGCTCTTTCTGCGATAAAGTATTTAAGTTGGTGTATTTTCTGTATAACTATTCGGGGCAATACTTTATCCAGTGGGGCTTCGCTGAT
>Ga0209831_1001941_pt1 | contig 18437 bp, 16 predicted proteins | sample Maine_Asex4_meta_FD_187451 | JGI IMG/M metagenome (GOLD analysis project Ga0209831, IMG submission 187451) | Marine algal microbial communities from Maine, USA - Maine_Asex4_metaG (SPAdes) (version 2) | ecosystem: Host-associated > Algae > Red algae > Unclassified | place: Maine, USA | collected...
CCGCGCCGTCGGGGAAGCGGCCCCCGTTTTAGCGGTGATGGGAGGTGTTCTGGTGACTACCAACGGTTTGACTCATTTAATGGCGAAGACGCCCGTTTTACCGGTCACGATTTACAAATGGGCGGGGGATGAAAACGTGGGTTTTGAGCACCTCGCGGCCGCCGCAATCATCGTTTTGCTGGTTCTGCTGTTAGTGATGAACTCCGTAGCGATTCTGATCCGCAGCCGTTACGAAAAAATGTTAGGTTAATGGCGAGTCAAACGTGATTTATGACGAACCATTTGGGTTTAATCACGCGTGCTAAAACTGAGAAAACTATGTCGTGGAGCCAAACGTTGACAGACTTAGATCAAGATCAACCGAAGAAGACAACCCTTCATTCGCAAGCTTCTTCTCCTCATCAAAAATCCCCAAGCGAACCGAAGGTCGCAATTGCCATTAAGTCCTTTAACGCTTTCTACGGTGATTTTCAAGCAATCCACGACGTGAACTTGAATTTGCCTGTCAAACAGGTGACGGCTTTTATTGGCCCCTCAGGATGCGGAAAAAGCACGTTGCTGAAATGGATCAACCGAATGAACGACATCGTCGTGTCGGCCAACGCGACCGGTTCGATTAAGGTCGGTGATTTGCAAATCCTTGATCGGCAGACCGACGTTGTTGATCTCCGACGTCGCATTGGGATGGTCTTTCAAAAGCCCAACCCGTTTCCAAAAACCATTTTCGATAACGTCGCATTCGGGCCACGCCTGCACTTCAAGATCGGCAAGCAAGATCTGGCCGAACTCGTGGAATGGTCCTTGAGGAAAGCCGCTGTCTGGGATGAAGTGAAGGATCGGTTGAACAAATCGGCTTTGGGCCTCTCTGGTGGACAGCAGCAAAGGCTGTGCATCGCCCGCGCGATTGCCTCGGGGCCAGAAATTCTGTTGATGGACGAACCCTGCTCCGCGCTCGATCCCGGATCGACGTCACGTGTAGAAGATTTGATTTATGAACTGCGGGAGCAATATACAATCGTGATGGTGACACACAACATGCAGCAGGCCTCACGCTGTAGCGATCGGACGGCATTTTTCTTCAAAGGTGAAGTCATCGAAGAAGGTCAGACGGATCAGGTTTTCACTAACCCACGGCAGAAAAAAACAGAAGACTATGTAACGGGTAAGTTCGGGTAAGTCCGATTAGTCTCAAGCGTCACCACGCGCGAGTGCGTGGCTCTGTGTTTCGTATATTTGGTATCGCGTAAGATGAAAATTGAGACCGCGATCTCGAATTGACTCTCCCGCCTGCGATTGATCCGCGCTATTTTATCGGTTATTTAAAAAACTTTTAGTTCCAAGGAGTCTGTCATTTCCAAGTATCTTCAGCGCGATGTCGAGCGACTTCAGAATCGATTGGTTTCCCTGTGCGGTAGTGTCGAACGCATGATCGGACAGGCAACAGAAGTGCTCTGTGATCGCAATTTAGAACTGGCTAAAGAAGTGATCGCCGCCGACGAAGTCGTGGACCAGACGGAAGTCGAAATCGAAGAGGATTGCTTAAAGATTCTGGCGTTGCACCAACCATTTGCCGCAGATCTTCGTCATGTGGCATCGGTCCTAAAAATTAATTCAGACTTGGAGAGGATTGCCGATCTGGCCTGCAACATTGCTGACCGTGCGGTCGGTCTCCATCGTTATCCCAATTTTCCCATTCCTGATGATCTAGCGGAGATGACTCGTATCGCCACCGCGATGGTGAGGCAATCAATTGATGCGTTTATTGAAACCGATGCAGAGCTTGCTCAAAATGTTATCGGCCAAGACAGCTCCGTAGACGAGCTGCATCTTTCTGTGATTAGCGGCCTTAAAAAGCTGATGAAAGGTGAGCCAGATATTGTGAGTGCGTCCATGCATTGTTTCTCCGTTTCAAGACATGTTGAACGTATCGCCGATCACGCGGTTAACATCGCCGAGGACGTTATCTATTTGGCGACCGGTGAGATCGTAAGGCACCGCTACGAGAACATTTGAGTCACTTGGCTTTGGCGAATAAAGATTAATTTTTCTTTAATTTTTAAGCAGCTTGTACGACAAATTTGCGCGGCGGAATGTTAAAGAAAAATTAAGCACCTTCAGTTGCTTTTATTGGTGGGGAAACCGGTATGGGTTTATGGCGGTTGGGCTTCGCTTTTTTGCTCTGTGAACACATTAATACGAAGAGATTAGTATCTGTTACTATGCAAATGAATTGTCCGGAACGACCACCTTAAGGACAGGGTTTTTAGCAAGTAGTCACCGTCTTTCAGCGCGCTGAGCGTTGGTCAATTTATGTCAAAAACAAAGATTCTCGTGGTCGAAGACGACCGCTCGTTAGCAAACGTTCTTGAGTACAACCTCACTAACTCTGGTTATGAAGTCTACTGTGCTCACGATGGACAAGATGGCCTCAATCAAGCCCGGTCTAAGAATCCCGATTTGATAATCTTGGACGTCATGATCCCTGTGGTAGATGGCGTCGAAACCTGCCGTCAATTGCGTGCTGAACGCATAACGCGTGAAACGCCCATCATGATGCTCACTGCGAAATCAGAGGAGACCGATCAATTGATCGGTTTTTCTGTCGGCGCCGATGACTATGTCGTTAAACCGTTTAGCGTCAGAGTGTTATTGGAACGTGTCAAGTCGCTACTCAGGCGGCGGGATCGAGATCTTGGTGGAGCGGATTTGGTGACGATCGGTCGTGTCTCCGTCGATCGAATCAAGCACCGTGTCTCGGTTGACGAAATCCCGATGGATCTGACCCCCAGTGAATTTAGGTTGTTGGACACAATGATTCGACAACCAGGGCGCGCCTTTGATCGAACTGAGTTAATCGATTTGGCCTTGGGTGCCGATACGATGGTGCTTGAGCGCACGATCGACGTTCACATCCGTTCCCTCCGTAAGAAGATGGGTGACGCGGCCGGTGCTGTCGAAACTGTCCGTGGCATAGGGTATCGCTTCGGCGATTCTAAGGCGTCTTAGTGATGGCGACTCCCCCGATTTTCCACTAACCCGAAGACGGGCGCGAACAATCCCTAGCCCGGATATTGCATCAGCCGCCACGCGATAGCGTCCGGTTTAGGCGCGTAGGACCGGACGCTATCGCGTGGCGGTGGACGGATTGATGCGTTGCATCAAGCTAAAGTAAGTGCCATTAGGCGCTGGCCCCGGTTCTGCGACAACGAAACCGGGACTAACGCCCAAACGGCTAATCCTAAAACTTAGTACTGACAAACCACTAGTTTGTGAGTTTAGAATGAAGCGATATGGCGATCTTCTAATCTCGGTGGGTTGTAGCTGAGCGAAAATTACAGTTACAATTTTATCTTTGCCACGTTTTTAATTAAGACTGAACATGAACCTTAACGATGCCCTCAAGTGGCGTTACGCGACCAAACAATTTGACCCAACGAAGAAAGTCAGCGCGTCGGACTTGGAAACGATCCTCGCCGCTGGCAACTTGGCCGCAACATCTTACGGTTTACAGCCCTTCAAATTCGTTGTCATTTCAGATCAAAAAACGCAAGATGAACTGGTGCCGTTTTCGTATAACCAGCCGCAGGTTTCACAAGCGTCGCACGTTATCGTTCTCGCGGCTCGTACCGACGTCGACGAAGCCTTCATTCGCTCCATGGCGAGGCTGACGGAAAAAGTGCGTGAGCTACCCCAAGGTACACTTGATGGCTACGTGAAGCAGATGATTGGCGCACTAATGTCGATGTCTGATGAGCAACGCGTTCACTGGGCTCAAAAACAGATCTACATCGCGCTGGCGAATATGATGGCCGCGTGCGCCGCTGCTGAAGTAGATAGCTGTCCAATGGAAGGATTTGTTCCCGCTCAATATGATCGGTTGCTGAATCTGGGCGATCAAAATCTCACTGCAACGGTTGTATTGCCAATTGGCTATCGTTCCGAAGAAGATGAGCAACAGAATTTTGCCAAGGTGAGAAATCCCATCGACCAAATGGTGATTCACCATCGCGTTTAAATTTGTTCTTTCGTAGTACTTCAGCGGTCTGAAGTTGATGTGCTAAATCCGAAGGAATACGCAAATCAGCCTTTGGGTGCTAGCCCAATGGCACTTACTTTAGAGAATTGAACTCATTGGCGTAGCCAATTCGAATCAGCCGCCAACGGAAAAGCGTCCGGTTTAGGCGCGTAGAACCGGACGCTATCGCGTGGCGGCTGATAAGTGCAGCATCAGATGGCTTAAGTGTTTCGTTCTATCTAAGTTTGTTCGGCTTGAGTGTTTAGACCTGACACTTGGGACAGGCGTACATTGTTCTCGCACCTAGCGTCGATTTCTTCACCGCACTCTGGCAACGGGAGCACTTTTGTTTTTTGTAGATCATTAGACGTTCGTCTTTGGTTAAACGGCTAACGGGTTTGTTGATCGAGCTTAGATCAACAGTGATGATCTTATTTTGCTTAACGCCAATCCGGAAAAGATCGACCGTTAGCTGCCACATTTCATTGAACTGTTCGCGCGAAAGTGTGAGGCCGGGTTTCTCGGGATCAATCTTTAACAAATGTAAGATCTCAGCGCGATAGATGTTGCCTATTCCCGCAATCAAAGATTGATCAAGCAACGCCGAGCCGATTGGCTTTTTAGTTTTGCTGATTCTAAGGTAGGCCAGTTCGGGGTTGGCGTTGGGATCAAGTGGATCTACCCCCAAGCGTTTCTTGAGAGTCTTGAATTGCGGAGCCGTCAGGATTTCACACTTCGTTGGACCGTTGAGATCAATCGTGCGCGAGTCAGCGATCATCCTAACTCTTACTGCCCCGCGCGGAGGCGGAGGCGGGTTTTTGTGAACGCGGAATTTACCGTACAGCCCCAAATGCACGTGCATGACCGTTTCTCGGCCGCTGGCGTTCTTAGGATTTATCCAGCGATAAAACAACTGCTTGCCGTGAGCCGATACCGTCGTCAGTCGTTTACGATCAAGCCGTTTCGCTTCATCGGCAAATCTCCCTTGAGGTGAACAAAGGCGAATCGTTTGCCCGCCTAGATATTTACCATGGTCGCGTGCCATGCGGTGAACGGTGTGGCCTTCTGGCATTGATGTCCTTCTCAGAAAAGTTTCCAACCAATCGCCATGAAGATAGCGAGAATGAGAGGGATCAAGCAAAAGATGATCGCCAAGGTCTGTAAACGGCGCGAGTAGAAATGCCGTGTTGCGTTGTCCAAACGAAGATAACCGTAAGCAGCAGCCAACCAACACAACCCTAGAATTCCAGCCAACCCCGTCCATTGTAATCGGCGAGACTTCAAGTTCAGCTGGAAATGATGAGACACATGTTCATCAAATTCTTCGTTAAATCGGAGCAGCGCGTAGCCGACGTGTCGCCGAATTTTTTTGAGCGAGTCGGGATCCGTGATCGTATTTTCAATCACCATTTCTTCATCTACGACTTCGTGCTGCAAGAAGTGATCATCAAGATCGACGAATCGACATCCACCCGAGCCCACGATTTCATCGATTTGACTATCGATAGTGTCTCTGATTTTTTCCATTAAAACCATGGACGCCTCTGACCGCAGATAGAACGCCTCTGTTTCCACGACCAAGAAGCTTGTCTCACCAGCTTCAAAACTGCCTGTCGTAATCCAGTTCGGTTGTGTTGCTTCCGTTTCCGCAAAGGCTGGCTGTTGAGCGAAGGTTGAACCAGTTCCGCAGGCCACGCTAGTAAAAATCATCAGTGAAAACGTCATAAAAAATTGCAAAGCGTTGAAGCGGAGCAGCAGCCCTGTGTCGTAAGCTGGTTTCATAGTCAAACGGATTCTGGATTGATTGCTGATCACCCATAAAGCATAACAGAGCTGTTGTTGAATTGCCTATCGTTTTTGGCCGGAGCTGGCGGCGATTTTTTTTCTCTGCCCCTCACCGATCCAAGGCGCAGAAAGCTGCAGCGACGTCGAAACAACGATCGCGAATAAACCATGTGTGATCGCCCACCGTCCCAGAACGTGGCTGAAGGCGACTGCCCAAACAAAACAGAGTCCTACGATCCATAGGCTCAATCGCGTTTTCCGGAGTGGGTCGACTTGATACCACCACCTCAGGGCACCGAACAAGGCCATGAAGAAGATAATGTTAGCGGGGATCACAGGGATGCCGCTGATTTGAAACTCCGTAAGCTCTGGAGATTTCAGGGCGCTGGGGTTGGCCAGTGGGATCCCATAAAAATCGGCAGCTGTCCAACCCGCGATTCCGATCACCGATCCTAGGACCACCATCGTTACACGGCGAAGCCAAACTTCACCGCTACTTAGTTCCCATAGTTTTCCGCCGGTCAGAATGATCCAGCATGCGAACACACTGACAGTTGTCACAAATGCATACCGTCCCCATAGGTTCACCAATGGCTCGATCGTGGAATCGCTGGTGGTCGGTGGTGCCACAAAGGTAAACGGAATTAAGTTCAGTACGATGCAGGACAATGCGGCGATTAAAAGTGAACCTATTAACTCCGTCAATCGTTCACGCCAACTACGTTCGTCCAACCAACTTCGAACTGCCTTGAGATGCGATGAACCGAGCCCGAATGTAGAGATTGGCTTCTCAATTACAGCGGAGCTTGCGGCGGTGTCTTTGCTCGGTGTCCCGGTCGCGAATCCTGACGCTGCGTCGGTCGCGTAGTTTGAATTCCGGCCTCGCATTACACCGAGTCGTCGGACGTAGGTAATCAGATAAAACAGCCCGCCGATGAAAGCGCATTTCAAAACCAAGGTCGGCTTGATTAAGATCGCAACGAGGGCTAATCCCATCAGGATCAACTTTGTCATCGTGGCTGCAGGCCCGTAGGTCCACCAATAAATCAACGGATGGGGATCGACAATTCGGTCGTCAACGATCGAAACATTCGGGTAGAGATCTGCGCGACTGCCCGCTGATGTGATGCGTTTTGAAACGTGAGGTTCTTCAGTATTGCCTTCACTTGGTGGCGTCTCAATCCCATTGGTACTCAAAACTTCGATTGGATCTTCGGTGAGTGTGGAATCGCCTGAAACGATGCCAGACGACTTTTTGTCGGCTGGGTGCGGCGATGTTGACCTGTGTCTCGAAGGATCATGCACGATGAAGTGATCGGATTCACGCGTTTCTTTTGATAGGTGGTCTTTAACGAAGACAATATCTTCACGCAAAATTTCAATCGCGTCGCCACTGACGAAGATGGGCGCAATCTTTGCCTTGCCATAACTTACCGGAGGTTGGTTGTCGCAGCCGGAGACCGACATTAACGAAGGGTGTCCCATCGCGTATTGAGCGGTGATAGTTTCGCTGTTGGTTGCCAGGTCGCGCCACGGCAATTCTTTCACCATCTCTTGTACTGAAGAATAGCGATACTGCGGATCCTTATTCAGTGATTTGAGAGTGACACGATGAAAGGCAGGGGGAATCTTCTCAAGCGGAACGTTGCTTGTCAGATGCTTCATGATAATCTCTTGCGAGCTTTCCCCGTTGAAGGGAACGTCGCCCGTTAGCATCTCAAACAGCAGAATCCCCAGCGCGTAAATGTCGATCTCTTTTCCGTAGACGCCTTTGCCAATTTCAGGTGCCATGTAATGAAATGTGCCTACGGCTTCGGTATTGCCGGATCGCTTGCAGGCGATGAACTTAGACAGCCCGTAGTCTCCAATCTTTACGATGTGTTGATCATCGTCACGAAAGATGTTACCCGGTTTCAAATCGCGATGGACAATGCCGTGCTTGTGCAGGTACGCCACGCCGGATGCGGTGGCGGCGAACCATTTCTTGATTTCCGTTTCTGGCATGCCGCGCGGAAAAGCCTCGATCACGTCACGTAATGAAACGCCCGGCACGTACTCCATCACGACCCAGCTTTCGCCTTGGCCGTTTGTCTTTATGTCCCACAGCGAAATCAGGTTCACGTGGTTGAGGTTCAAGCATTGGCGGACGCCGCGGAGTTCAACGTCCAAATTGCGTTGGATTTTCTTGAGCGCGACTTCCTTGCCGGCATCGCTGATCGCGAAATAGACTTCGCCGAAGCCGCCTACACCGATGCCACGTTTGATCGTGAATTCCTGCAGCGGTTTGGCACCGCTTGGATAAGAGAATTTCATGAAGCTGGCCCTTCGGCTGACGCAACTTTGAAGTTCCGCTTCTTCACATCGCGCCGTAGAGGGATTGTCACTACCATGTTTCGAATAAGCACCATCAGCCAAATTCTTCAAAAGATCACAACCAATTATAGCTTAAATCTTTGATCTTTGAGGGCACTTTACCGGCCGGTGGTTGTGCGCGGTAATACTCAGATGGCTTCGATGGAAAACGAAAAATCGTCGCCTTCGATACGGCTTTTGTCTCGCAGAACCGAATCGCCCGTTAGTTTGTTTCCGTCTAAGAAAACCGTGGCTTTGGTTTTACAAAACCATTCATTTTGTCGGCGAAAGAGAATCAGTTCGTGCTTCCAACGGGGACACACGATGTGGTTTCTCGATTGGCCCCCCAGCACAATTGTATCACCGGCAATTAGCGCCGCATCAGACCAAGGAAACGTTCGATGCCTAGATACGAAATCCAAAACCGCTGTCGAGCTCAACGGGTGAGGCTTACGGTAGCCGACTGCGACCGCGCTACCGAGTTGGATGGTCTGGCCATGAATCAACACCGCCGGTTCTTGTAACTCGTAACCGTCGACCGAGACAGGTCCGATGGGGTGCACCAGGTGACGGTCTTGGACCGTTTCGATTTCTGCATGGACGAGGTTAAGATCGCCTCGGAGAGGGATCGTAACATCGGAATCGGGGATGGCTTGGCCAATTTTGTTTTTTAGTCCGCAGCAAATCAGAAAACCACCGACGCCATCCACCCAGATAATAAAGTCGGATAACGGCGAGGCTGCTGGTGCTTTTGAATCGTAAGTCGAATTTGCGTTCATGGGGTCAGTTTATCGGTTTGTAGCAGCTGATTCCAGACGCCCGTCAACGGCTTTGGATGATCCAACGGGTCCGTCGTTCCAGCCGCTGGGCGATAGCCCCCGGTCTTTGGTTGCGATTGGTGGACCGGACGCTATCGCGTGGCAGCTCATTGCTGCCGCCATTACCGTGGCTAAGAAACGAAAGTTTGCCCCATTAGCATATCGCCCCGTCGCTCACATTTTCCACACACTGCTCAGCTTGCGACCAATTCGGAATCTAAATTCGAATCTGCCTTTACGTCCTCAGCCGCTGACTCTTGCGTGTCGTCGGATGGGTTGAAGTAAGCGTCTAACTCTTCCAGCAAATTCTCTGTAGAACCGTCCGCTTCGGCGTTGACAGGAATCTGACCAAACACGACAGGTGCTAGATTCAGCATCTCTTGCTGAGTCTCAATGCGAGCGCTGATGTCGTCGACCATCGCTCGGGTGCGAGAGAGTTGACTATCATCGAAATCGTATTGCGCCGTTGTTTTCACTAAATCGTTCATTCGATTGCGCGCGGTCAGCGTTTCAATTTTGACTTGCAGTTCGCGCTTCAGGGCTTGAGCTTTCTCTAAGCTTTCGAAACCAGCGTTGAGCGCTGATTCACGCAAGGCCAGAGTTTTCTCCGCCGTCTCGAGACGTTGCTCAGCCATTTGATGCAGCGTGAACCGGTGCCGGAGATCTTCTTTGACTCGATCGCTGGTGTAGGCTTTTGAATTCGTGGCGACGAAAAATTCTTTGCCCGAATCTAAATGCTGCCGCAAAGCAAGAATTTCGGAGCGGCTTTTTTCGAGCTCCGATCCCTGTTTGACCAATTGTTGCTCCAGTCGTTTGACTTGAACCTTTTCTTTGGCGATTTGGTGATACATGTTGTTCACCTCAGGGCCAATCTTTGCCAACTGTTGCTTGGCAGCGTCAATTTGAAAGGCAATCGGTACGGCATCCTGAGCCGAATCGGTCAGCCGCTGATACGCCGTTTGGGCGTAAGGGACGACGTTGCTGCCAAACAGCAGGCCACCTACTAAAAAGGTACCCAATGTACCGATGACGATTTTCTTAAATATTTTCATCTTAAACTCCCGTAACTAGATTGTTGCTACCGCCGATAACTCTGGCCGAAAAAGGCGTTGCGATCTACGACTGAGGAGTTTTCGCCGGGGGAGTGACGATATTTGAAAAGAAAAGAAATTTTTTGCGGAAGTTAAGAAGGCAAAAAAATCGCCGCGTCCGAACAGGGTTCAGACGCGGCTAATTTCCTGGGATCAGTTGAGAATAAATACAAAGCTGCGAGTCAAACTCAGGAAACTTCCTATAGATTAGTTACCGAAAATCGAAAATCTACGATCGAAACTAGGTTCTTGAGGGAAATTTTTGGTCCGTTGGTATTTTCGAAGCGAAAACGTTATTTCGGATTTAGAAAATCGCCACGCGGTACGTAACCCGAGGAAGTCCGCCCACTTGTCTGAGACACTTTGGGTGGGCTAAGGACAACGTATCGGGCGGTCTTGGAGGTTAATTGAGCAGGTGTTGTTGTCGTGGTTTTGGATATTGATTGAGTCACTCGAGTCCGCGCGGCGGTTGATCGGACACTATTATTGCTCGAAGTTGCCGGTTTTACGCGATATCGAATCCAGCGTTTTGAAGTCGCCGAATAGCTTTTAGGAGCGGCCTTTACGGCAGCCCGCTTCTGGTTAAAGGTGGTGGTCTGACTTGGCGAACGATTGCTTGTCGAACTCCTTTTTGAGAAGGATCTACCAGCGTCCATCCGGCGGGCTCTTTCTTGCGGAGATCCATGAATGCGACTGCCGCCTTTTCCCGACAAAAAGAATTGCTTGGCTGCTTGTACGGCGCTAGGAGACGCATTTCGAGCCGCCCAGATGTCAGCTTCGGCTTCGGCGCGAGGGGCTGGGACGCCTCGTTCCAAGTGACGCAGATTCACGTGCCCATACTCATGTGTGCGAAAGAACTCGCACAATTCAGGACCCAACTCTCGACATCTTTGCGGATTGAACGCAATTTGCGATTTGCCATTACTATCAAGCGTTACCTTGGCAACGCCACGAATCCAACGATTTGGAGTTTCACTGACTTGCCCATCGACAATTTTGGGCATCGCCATCGAAAATATCGCAACCATCAAACTACTACCAAAGACTACCTGACGTCCAAAGCGCACAGGTGCCCCGAGAGATACTTTAGAACTCATATCATCCCCTAAAAAAATCGGCTTTTCATATCGGAGCACTCTCAAAAAAAACGTGCTCAGCCGCAAAAATTATCAAGGGTGAATTTCGGAGTTAGTTACCGTGAAAAATGATTCAGCGGCGATGGTCATGCGGGCGACGGAACCATTAATAGCCCGGTAAACAGGTCTGGACAAGCGACATAGATGACCGCTATCGGACTTAGACTCGCGATGATATTTCCAAACCTTGAGGGCAACGGATGTTGCGGACGCTGCAAGTGAGCTAAGAAATTTCAAAAATATTTTCAGTGGCCCAGCCAGCAAAGAAATATGTCTGGTTCAGCCGCACCTGCGACCGCACCACGTTGCACTCTACAAGTGTGACCGCTTTCTCCGAGTGTGACCGCTTTCTCCGAGTGTGACCGCTCTCTCCGAGTGTGACCGCTCTCTCCGAGTGTGACCGCTATACATTCTCGGCGGTAGGGTGAATCCAGGGCTTGCGATAGTCGCGCGACAGTAGTTCTGTCGCGTCTTCATCCCCCAGAGGCCGCCCCGTCTTTGTGTCCAGCGTCAGACTCCTTCCGAGTTCCATCGCATTGTTGGCTAGGACACACGCGGAGGAAGAGATGTGTCCCTGTAAAATGTCAGCGTTCGGTTTTTCGCGGGATTTTACAGCGTCAAAGAAGTTTTTAAGGTGCCGGCGCGTGGCACCGAGCGTTGCTAAGTCGTACCGATCTTCTTGTTTCTCCAAATCAGATGCTTCTTCGGCCAAAAATTTTCCAATTTCAGGTTTCTTGCCACTCCCCTGTGACGGAACGAACTCGTATTGCTTAAGGTTCATCTTCAGTGTCCCTTGGGAACCAAAGATCGACATCGCCCATGGATAGCCCTTCTCAACGGGATTGCCCCAAGCACGATTTGTCCAAACGACGTCCATACCGGGATACTTAAAGATCGCATCTTGCGTGTCGGGGATGTTGGAGATGTTCTCGGTATCAACAAATTCACCGCCCGAGCAAGAAATCTGCTCGGGCCATCCCAGATCCAAAAAATATCTGGCAAGGTCGAAGAAGTGAACACACAGATCACCGATTGCCCCATTCCCATACTCCTGGAAAGCCCGCCATTTCACCGGAGTCAGGCCTTCGTAGTAGGGCCGCTTTGGTGCGGGGCCAGTCCACATCTCATAGTCCAAACTCTCCGGCGGCTGGGTGATTTTACCGCTTAAACCATGCCTGCCTCCAAAGTAGCTATGAATCTCAACGCGGCCGATCTTTCCAAGGCGGCCACCGGTCACGTATTTATCTCGCGCTTCAAGCAAATGGGGAGTGCTTCTGCGCTGCGTGCCGACTTGGACAATGCGGTCGTACTTTCGCGCCGCGGCAACCATCGCTTCGCCTTCGATAAAGTCGACACCGACTGGCTTTTGAACATAGACATCACACCCCGCTTTGCAGGCCTCAATCATCGGCAATGCGTGCCAGTGATCGGGTGTCCCCACCAATGCGATGTCTAAATCTTGATCTTCTAATAGTTTACGGTAGTCAGTATACAACGCCGGTGCTCTGCCCGATTGCTGACGCTCTGCCGTAAGTTTTGCCGCCTGAGATAGCATTTTTTTATCGACGTCGCACAGTCCGACGACGTCAACTTCCTCTCGAGCGATAGCGAGCAAGCGAAACAAGTCAACTTTTCCGTACCAACCGGTTCCGATTAGTCCCACGCGATATTTCTTCGAATTGTCAAAGGTGTGAACGGCTCTGGCTGCTTTAGGCAGCGTGAACAATCCGGCAGTCAAACCTGCTGCGAAACCTGCTGTCGACGCAGCGGTCCCCGTGAGAAAATTTCGTCGTCGCATAATCGTATTCCTAGATAGATCGACTTTCGCATTGTTGAATGAACACTATTTGTCGCTTGCCACGATGATCATTGCAAGCGATTATAAGTAAAATGCATGCAGATGAGTGGTTTTGTTTTACGATGACTGCTCGTTTTTCGGCCGGCAATTTGTCGCAAAAGAACCGTTCGTCTTCTGCTGATCTTTCTCCTTTAAGTTCCAATATGAAAAATAAACAAAACGCACAGGACGTATCCAACAGCAATTCGATCGACCGAAGAAAGTTTCTGGCGACCTCTGCCGCGACCGCCGCGGTGGTTGCCATGGCTGGCAAATCGGCGCGTGCCGATGCGGCATTTAGCGGAGCGATGTTGCCAACGTCCAAAGAACTGCTGCCGGGGGGCGCTGACTCGTTGTATTTGGGACACCAATGGGAAAGCCTGAACCCCGGCTATTGGCAGATCAAAGACGCGGCGCTGAGACGACGCATCGAGAACTACGGTGACCGTGCCCGGCGTACAGGGTTCCCGTTTCATGGACAAACGCACGGATTCGACTATCAGACAGAGTACGATCCCTCGCTTCCGTTGGGGATCGCCTATCGGCCGCAATGGTTTCTTGAGGGGCGCTACGAAGTGGAGGCTGAGTTTACTTTTGAGGCGCCGCGCGGAGAACCAAAACCGGCCGACGAAAAAGAATGGAATATGTACCAGGACGGGCATGGTGTCATGGGCGTCGCGCTCGGCGGGCAGAACCTGTTCGAGAGCTTTCACTCAATCAGAAACGCGATTGTTGTTGGGTGGACCGATGCCCGGCAACTAGAAATTATTCTCCCACCTGAAAAGCCCGGGTATGTCCGTCAACATATAAAACTGCCGAAACAAAATTCCGTTGGCAGCGATTCTTTTGAGCTTAAACCGGGCGATCAGTGTAAGCTGTCCATCGTTGTCACGCCGCAGGGTGATAAGGAAGCGCAGATCGAGGCGACACTTACTGCCAATGGCGAAACGACAACGTTGACTCACGTTCTTGATCGAAAGCACACCACGGGCTATTTGGGAGTGGCGGGACGCGGGCTGATTGATTTTAGTGTGGATCAATTGCGTGTCAAATCAACTGACTCCAAGCCCCGCAACGTAGGCGTGTCGGATTGTTATTCCTGTTATCCGCTGGGCGATACGCTAACGTTAGAAGACGGTCAGTGGAAAGTGAAATTCATTGGACTGTTCGCCTCTGGTGGCAACGTCGCTCAGCTCCGCGTCGCCGATTCCGAGTCACCCGCGGGTGGTTGGGAGAACGTTCCAGTCGCCGGTTCAGGCGTCATTATCGACAATCAGTGGCGGCGAAACACAGCTGTTTTGAACGTTGAATTACCGGAAAACCCCGGCGAGAGAACACTTTATTACACCGTATGGAAAGACGGCCAGAATGTGACCGCTGATAACCGTGTCGGCACCGATGCGTGTGGCAGGTTTACGGGTTTGGTTGGAGACGTCCCCGGTGGTGGGAATTATGTGGGGCGTCTTCCCCAGTTGACCGCGCCCTACAAAGTCTGCGGATTGAGCTGTCATGCGATCAGTCGAGGGCTTCAGCAGCGTACCGAAGACGGATGGAAGATGGACCAACGGGGCTGGGCGATTCGCGACCAACCGACGGTCGAAGCTTACAAGCATTTAAATGACTACAACTTTCAAGTCATGCTCTGGGAAGACGATGTTTGGTACATGGAGCTAGAACTCTACCCGCCCAGCACTGACGATGCGTACAAAATTGTGACGCAGTCGATCTGCGGGCCAACCAGTCGTTGGCAAATGATGCGTCATTGGAATGTGATCAATCCCGGCGATCACGATTTTGGGATGGACGATGTCAAAGGGCCTGAACAAATCGCCATGCGCAACGTCGAAGGGCTTGGCCAAGACCGCGACTATATGCGACGTAACTTTCAGATCGTTCATCATCTGGTGACCGGAGCCGAAGAAGTTGACCCGACGGCGAATTTGGAGACCTGGCGTTCTTGGAAAATGCCGCAACAAGATTTCACGCTGGTTGTTTGCGACTCGCGCTCGTGGCGGAGCAGCCAAGAAGTTGATATATGGGACGATGCGGGCTGGGAGAAATTCAAAAGCCTCTACGACCGCACCGATCCCACCCGCAGCTTGCTTGGCGAAGCGCAGTTCGCTTGGCTGCAAGAATTACTGGCGACCGATACATCGCCCGTTATTTGCATGACTGGCATCAGCGGGATGCACACCGTTTGGGGCGGCGATAAACGCACGCGCAGCGGCAATCATCCCAAGTGCTTTGACCAGCGCGATCGTGTCGTGGCTGATTATGCCGGATGGGTGAAGGCAGGAGCCGACCGAGTTTTGGAGTTGATGGGATCGCGCGATGGAGTCGTCTCGGTGTATGGCGATGTCCACAACGGTTGCCTGATGAAGAACGAGGATCAGCGCGTGATAGAATGCAGCTTTGGTCCGATCGGGCGCAGTGGCGGACGGATCGTTGTGCCCGGGTTTGGCCCTGAGATGCAGGATATTGACGGACGCAATTTAGAGGTCGTCGGTCTCTATCATAAAGACTACGGAGATCCTAAGTTGACGCCGCGACCCGATGGTGAACCGTATTACTGGAATTTTTTGGAAATGGAATTTGATAGTCGTCCAGTGATCTCCAGGATTGGAATGCGGATTAGAAACTTAGTCGACGCGCCGTCGGAATCCCCGCGCGGTGGTGGATCTATCAAAACGGACGTGTCGTTGACGGGCCGGCCGTTGAAATCAAAGCTGCCAGATTTCAAAACGTTACCGTCGGCAGATGTTCGATTTATGACCATCGAGGGGCATCCTGTGCGGGGGGCTCGTTCGGACAATCAGGGTGTGCCGAGGTTGAAGGGGTTGGTGGATGTGCAGCCGGGAACAAAAATTCTCGTGACGGCGTTCGACGGCAAAGCAACAGATTCTCGGGTTCTAACGACAATTGCGATTTAGATTTTCCTTACCTCTGTGATGGTCCAAAACGATGGAAGAAGAAGCTGCTTACATTTGCGACTCATGCGGCGAAGAGATCGTGGTGCCGGTCGATCTATCGGCCGGATCTAGCCAGCGCTACATTGAAGATTGTCCAGTGTGCTGCAATCCGAATGAGATTTTCGTCGAGGTTGGTGAGGACGATGATGATGTGCGAGTCTGGTCGCAGTCGTCGTGACAATGTTGTCTTTGCCTCCGCGAAAGAACACTCGCGCGCAATAGCGCGTAGGGCGCACTTTCGCGGAGGCAAAGGCGACTATGATAAAGACGTCGGCGGGAATCGAACCCGCTTCCACTGCTTTGCAGGCAGGTGCCTCGCCATCTGGCTCCGACGCCCTAAATGTAAAAACTTACGGCCAGTTTCGCACTCGCATGATCCGGTTTACAAAACCGGTGCCTTTGCGAGTCGACCACGTCAGCAAACTATCGGTGAGGAAATTCAAATCAAGAAAGGGTGTTCGGCGAGGATCGAACTCGTCTCCTCGGCCTTCACAGGGCCGCATGCAAACCACTACACCACGAACACCACGTGGGGCAGGTTTTCAACCTGCCATATTGAGCAAGCTAGTTAAGTTCCGCGTTACCAGAACTTGTGTCACAATTGGAACTGTTTCGATTGAAACGATCTAGCGGCGATTGGTTTGGTGAACCAACGTGAGCCTTCGCGCGAATGACTTGCGTACGCCTGGCGTATCGCCCGCGCGGAGCGCGACGCGGTCTCTTTGGCATCTGCAGACCGCGCTACTGGGCAATCCACTTCGCCATCTCTTCGGCGGTAGCGAAAGTACGTTCGGAGCCATTAGCCAATCGCACAGAAAAGGGATGATTAAGTCTCATGGTAAACCTCACTTACTTCCTACAAAGTTACCTCTTGATAGTTGGAACGTTTAAAACTTCAATCGTCCCGGACGGACTCGAACCGTCGATCGTCTGCTTGTAAGGCAGCTGCCTTCGCCGCTGGGCCACGGGACTGTTGGGTATGGGTTGATAGTCGTATTTCACTCCGTGAAATTACGTGTTGCTGAGCGTTATTTCACGGAGAGGCTGATGGGTTCTGCGAACCTTCGCCATTGAAGCACAGATTCGGAGCGAAAGAGGACTTTCGATTGCCGCATGATACAAAGCGGAAGTCGTGGGGTTCGAACCCACAAGTCTTGCGACCGGCGGTTTTCGAAACCGCCCCCTGGCCAATTCGGTTGACTTCCAATCACGGTGCTCTTTTACAACGTCTGAGTTTGGATACAAAAAAACCAGTGTTCCAAATAACACTGGGCTCTGCGCCGATTTGTGTCTTCAAAACCAAGTGTCAACAAGGGACGCCATGCACACGAGACTCTATCGAGTGATCGTTAGCAGCAACTGCTGAACGGAAGATAGAAATTGTTAAGGTTTTAGACATAGTCATTCGTTATCGGGGGATAGCTGTACCTATTAGTCATTTTGAGGTAAAAAAGGTTCGCCAGCGGTAAAAAAATGTGGTTGGAATCCAAAGCGCCTTATGGAACGAAGAATGAGCGATGGCCTAATAGTTGCGTCGCTGCGTATCCTTCCATTCTGTTCTACAGATTGTATTGGTTTTCGCCGCAACCGTTCGTTGGTACAATTCTGATACTGGGCTTGGCAGAATCTTGTAGTCGTGGCGATAGATCGAACGGACTTCGTTGTCAGTTCGAATTTAGACTTCAACCAAGAAGCCGCTCAACGACCATGTTTTTCAGCTCGTTTAGAATCAATGGAAGGAACCTTGATATGAGGTTTTTAAACACGATAATAGTTTTGTCTACGATACTTTTTGCATCGCTTTGGTTCACGGATCACACGAATGCTCAGTTCGCCTCCCAGTTTAGTAGCAGAGGCTACTACCCTTTCGTGATCGCGCTTCCGCAAGATCGACAATGGATTCGCGACACTCCTATCCAACGGCGGCCTACACGTCCCCTGCATTTTTACGGCAACATTATTCGTCAGTCTTATTCGGTAGGACCGACCAATCGTGTGCTTAGGACCTCGCGACCGACTGGAATTCCGTTGATCGACTCTCGGCGGCGGTAGGATTGATGGCCCTCTCCACCACTTGAAGGGCTCGTTGTTTGAGTCAGATTTTGCGAATCAATGATCAGCCGCAGAGCGATAGCCACCGGTAATGACACGGGACCGGACGCTATCGCGTTGCGGCTGATTAAATCAACTCGCTCTAAACTTTTAGGGATGCTTCGGAAACGAAGGAGCTGACTTTTATGTTGTTCCGAAATACGACTTTAAGAACGTTTTCCGATCGTCTTGGTGCTGTACGTATTGCAGCATCGACAGCAGTTTACGTTGGTCGCGTTTTAGTTTATCGGATAGCAAAGCGTCATCGCGCAGGGCGGCGGTGAGTTCACCACTAAGAGTGACCTTTAACGGATGAAGCGGCCCTTCGATGACGCCCCAGCGT
>Ga0209831_1001942_pt1 | contig 18428 bp, 13 predicted proteins | sample Maine_Asex4_meta_FD_187451 | JGI IMG/M metagenome (GOLD analysis project Ga0209831, IMG submission 187451) | Marine algal microbial communities from Maine, USA - Maine_Asex4_metaG (SPAdes) (version 2) | ecosystem: Host-associated > Algae > Red algae > Unclassified | place: Maine, USA | collected...
TTTCTACTTTTTCACTTTTTCAATATTGTATTAGTTCTTACATCTGGGTAATCTTTATGCTGAATATTGAGATAATGTAAGCCATCGGCTAAACTATATAATTGAATAATTACTGCATTGTCTTCAATTGAAGGCTGCATTACTACATTGTTATTTGCATCAAGCACAGTAATATTTACCATTTGTAGTGCTCCATTTACGTAAACCTCCCCATTATCAGAATCTTGATTTATTTGTATGGCATTATTAAAAGCTTTAAAACCCGCCTCAATTACTTCAATTGTAATATCGCGTGTATCGGTTTGTCCGCCGGCATTGGTGCCTGTAATGGTGTAAGTAATAGTTTCAATTGGTGAAACCGATACAACATCATCAAATGCTGTATAATCTAAATATTCCGTTGGAAACCAACTGTAGCTTTCGGCACCTCGAGTTGTTAAAAATTCAGTTTCACCAAGATAAATCTGTAAAGTATCGGCACCGGTATCGCGTAAAGTTACTACTGGTGCGCTAACTACATTTAAATAAACTGTTGCATCATCGCAAAAACCGCTGTTTGTACAAACGGTATAGGTAAAACTATCTGGCCCGGTATATGTATCATTACCTGTATAGTACAAGTATGTATTATTTGCATTTTCTAATTTTTTATCATAAAGCTGATTAGTATAAGCTAATACTGTACCATTTAGCGGTAGGCTAACTTGAATAGAAATAATTTCTCCGTTTAATGGGTCTATGTCGTTGCTAAAAACAAACATATATGCAGCGTGCTCATTATTAACTTCCAAATAATCATCTTCACAATTTATTTTTCCGTTGCAATCATCATTTACCATTATATTTTTTTCTGTAGTACAACCTGCATCGTCGCTAATGGTTACCGTGTAGATACCGCCCGGCAGATTTGCCCGGTTTTGCATTGTATTTCCGTCCATCCATAATGCTGTGTATGTTCCGCTGTCCGAACCACCATTTATATTTAAATTTATAGAACCGGTATTGCTATTACAAGCCGAGCCTAAAACAACTTCGTTAGCGGTAATTGGAAAATTTCCATATAAGTTAGCTTGTGCAATTGCTTTGCAATTCATATCATCTGTAACGGTAACAATATATTTTCCGGTAGTTAAATTAGAAGCAACTGCTGTTGTGGCACCGTTTGACCATTCTATATTGTAATTGCCATTGGCATTACTTACAATAACCTCTGCCACTCCATCTGCCACTTCTACACAACTTTGTCTTTTTAAAATATTGACTTCCAAATCAGCACTGTTTTCGTTTTCTAATACAATATCTAACCTAAAAGGGCAATTTTCACCATTTTCAGTAATTTCGTGAGTTCCGGTAATGGTATATATTCCTGCCGGTAAATTGTTTAATTGCAGACCGGTTGCTCCGTGTTCCCATTGGTAAGATACAATGCCGTAATCTTCAATTTCTATAATTCCATTATTATTTCCGCAAGTAGGTTTTACTTCATTTTCTAAAGAAACCCGAGCGCCCATACAAGGTTCATACGTTGGTTGAATCCAAGCTAATTCATCTACTGTAAATCCATAGTTTGTTGCCCATTCAAAAATATTATCGCCCACCATTTCTTTTACATAAGCATTGTTTTGAGCATCGGAAATGTTTTCAGCCAAAGCTTGGTAGCCTGTACCTTGCATTATGTAACCAACTGCACAGGCAGTATTGGCATCATCAATAAAAAAAGGGATGCGATAATTAAACCGGTTGTTTTTAGGGTAGAGGGCTCGCTTCCAATATTCATTTAAAACTGCCAACCCTTCCGTTCGCCTTTGTTGAACCTCTTTAGGCAAATGGGTTATATTTTTTTTGGTAAGATATTTTTCAACTTGTTGTAAATGATAAGTTATAATTTCTTGTTCAGAAGTAAACTGACGGTGTTCTAACAATTCAGCAGTAGGTTCTACAGCAAGCCACTCTTTGTTAAGTATACATAGTTGTGTATAATTATCTTGCTGTGCAATTAAAGAAGTGGAACATAAAATAAATAAAAGAAAGAAGTTAAATTTTGAGGACATAATAAGTTTTTGTGGATTAACAGATATTTATTTCCAAAGATAGAAAAAAAAGTTAAATAAAGCTACTCCCATCTCCCACAAATAATACAACTAAAGCAAACATTGTAGTTCAACAATGTTTTCATAATTGCTTTTTTAATCATCTTATTATCACCTTTTAAATGTAAGCATATTGCGTACAAGTGAAATTTTCCTTATCTTTGCTTTGTTGAAATTAAGAATTACTAAATGGAAAAACGTAATTGAGCATTGCCAAGTGGACAAAAAAATGTTGAAGGCATTTCAGCGGTTTTATGATGTTTCTATGCAATCAAACTGGACTAAGCCTCAAGACATCATGATCACATTTAATAATGCTGATTTAGTAACTTGCAAAAAAGATGGAAGAACAAGGGTTGTAATTAATATTGGACATAACAAATACAGACTGGTAGCAGGTTACTATTTTGCAACAAGCCAAACTATAGTCTACATCAAATTTGTAGGAACGCACGCAGCGTATAATAAAATTGACGTTTGTACAGTAGATATGTTTAAAAAACAAAAATAAAATGAAGTATAAAAAGATTAATTCAATGGAACAATACAACGCTTATTGTGAACTCCACGAGGAACTGACCTTTACCAATTACAACGCAAACAAAGATGAACTCGAATTGATTGAAATTTTAATAGACGAATACGAAAACCGAACCAAACAGTATTCAGAAGAAATGAATCCGGTAGAAATATTAGCCTACTTGTTGGATGAAAATAGCATAAGCAAAGCTGAATTATCCAGAGATTTGAAAGTATCTCGGCAATTAATTACAGATATATTAAACTACAGAAGGAACATCAGCAAAGCTATGGTTACCAAACTGGCGAAGCGGTTTAATATGCAAACAATTGCATTTAGCAGAGCTTACACATTGAAACAGAAGGAAAATATGACAGAAACACTTTATCAGTAAAAGATAAAGTAACATATTGCGAGTAGCCATTTGGATTTGAAGTGTGGATTGAAATTGGATTGATCAAAACAAACAAACCGAACGAATACTTTTTAATACTAAAACAAATAAAAATTAACAGCAGTGAAAATTTACTTAATTATTCCTTTGCTATTTTTTCATCTACCATTAGTTGGTCAAGGGCTTATAATTAACGAATTTTTGTCAGACAATTACGCTGGTTTGCAAGATTTGGAAGGGAATTATAACGATTGGATCGAATTATATAATAACAGCGACCAAGTAATAAATGTACTTAATTTTGGCTTATCAGATGATTTGGAGCATCATAATAAATGGACTTTCCCAAATCTAAGTATTGAACCTTACCAGTATTTTATAATTTTTGCATCGGGTAATAATACAAGCACCGAAACCGAACTACATACAAATTTTAAAATAAAACAATTGGGCGAACCGCTAATATTGACTAATAATGTTGGAGCTGTGCTATCTTTAATTGAACCCGTTTTTGTTCCTACAGACCATTCATTTGCTCGCATAACCGATGGCCACCAAAATATGACTGTTAGCAATATGCCAACACCCAATTCAAGTAACAGTAACTTTACTAATTTATATTGCTCGCATCCATCAGGATTTTATACAGACAGTTTTGATTTATGCTTACTGTCTTCAAACATCAATCACAAAATATATTACACCTTAAATGGCGACCAACCAACAGTAAATAGTACGCTATATACACGGCCGATAAGTATAAAAAGCAATCAACAAAAACCTTTAAATTATAGTTTAATACCAACAACACCATTAACTGGCCCGAAGCAACTAAACGACTTTATTTGGAAAGAACCCAAAAGTGTTTATAGGTGTAATGTTGTTAGGTTTGGTTTTTTTGAAAACGATATTTTACAAGGGGCAGTACAAACAAGAAATTTTTTTGTGGATAATGAAATTGAAGATCGATACCAATTTCCAATAGTAGCCATAGCAACCGATAGCGTAAATCTTTTTGATTATAATACTGGCATATATATACCAGGAAAGCGGTTTGATGAAAAAGGTTTTAATTGGTGGCCCGAAGGCAATTACCTTAATCGAGGTAAAGCGTGGGAAAGAAAAATGCACCTAACTTATTTTGAAAATAATGGATTACTTGCTTTTGAAACAGATGCCGGCATGCGTATGCGTGGCTTTAGCAGTGTGTCATATCCACAAAAATCTTTTACTACCTATTTTAGAAATGAATACGGTAGAAGCAATATTGAATATCCCATTTTTGAAAATAATGAAGCACAAAAATATAAACGACTCCTTTTTAGAAATGCTGGAAATGATTTTATTTACACTCATTTTAGAGATGCGATGCTGCAAAATATTATTGAGCCTTTAGATTTAGAATTACAGGCCTTTCAACCAGCAGTAGTGTTTATTAATGGGGAGTATTGGGGCATTCATAATATAAGAGAAAAATATGATCAATTTTATTTTAAATATAAATTTGATATTGAAGAAGATGACATTAATATTTTAACTTATTGCGGTGAAGTAGAAGAAGGAGATAATATAGAATATAATGAATTGATAGATTTTATTGAACGCAGCGATTTATCCACTACTGAAAATTATAATTATGTTAGCAATAAGCTTGATGTTCAAAATTTTATTGATTTTCAAATAGCGGAAATTTATTTTGCAAATTATGATTGGCCTTGTAATAACTTTAAAATTTGGAAAGACAATACCCCAAGTTCGAAATGGCGTTTTTTAATTTATGATTTAGATTATTCGTTTGGTTACGATTACGAAGCCAACTATACCACAAACTCAATAGAACATGCAGTTAGTACAGATAGTGATTGGCCGCATTGCGAATGCTCCAACATCATCTTTAGAAGATTGCTACTGAATGATGATTTTGAAAAACAATTTCTTAACAGATTTTCCTATTGCTTAAAAACCATTTTTGAAACCAGTAATATTATTGCTGTTATTGATGCCTTTAAATTAAAATATGCTACAGAAATTGAGGAGCATATTAACCGATGGAATTACCCCTCAACTGTAAAAGATTGGGAAGAGGAGGTAAACAAGTATAGCGTTTTTGCAACTGAAAGACCTTGTTATATAAGCGAACATATTAGAACCTATTTCAATTTGAATACCCCCGATTTTGATTGTGTTATTACTAATTTAAACGCTGCTGAAGTATTGCCTATATTTCCTAATCCCAATAGTGGAGACTTTGAAATTTTTAATAATTCTTCACAAGATATTGAAAACGGAAGTGTAACCATAATTGACTCTTTTGGTAGAACGGTCTATTTACAAGAAGACATTTCGATAAACATAAATGAGAGACATCGTTTTAATTTTGAACATTTAGTAAATGGTCTTTACATTTTCAGTTTTGAAAGCAATGAAATATCTGAAAGAAAAAAAATTATTATTAGGTAAGCTAATAACCAACATTTGTAATGACTAAGGTTAGCCGAATCATCGCAACTGCCAAATTGAAACTACTGGAGTTTACTATCTTCAGTCACAAAAACAACCAGCATTATTTTTTGTGCAAGGTATGTCATCAACTAAAGTAGTATAGTTTATAAAAAAAATTGAACCATCTGCAACAAAGCCCCGCAGCCACCAAACTAAACCCGATTGTAGCGGAAATCCTTTTTGTTGCAGTGGGTTTTTTAACCCGCTGAAGCAACAAAAAGATTGGAGTGAAAGCGGGACGGGTGTTTGATTGAAATGCTACGGTTTGTTTTCAAAAAAAAATAACGCGAACTTACATTGTGATGGTTGACCAAAACGTGGGTTTAAATTTTTCGCAGATAATTAGTAAATTAGCATTTCAAATCATCTTTCAAAAAATAATAACAATACAATATGGCTGATTATATGAACATGACTACACTTCGATTTATAATGCACGAGGTGTTGGAGGTTGAAAAATTGTGTGCTTTACCAAGATATAAAGATTACGATAAAAGTAGTTTTGACATACTATTAGATTCTACCAAAAGTTATGCAGATAAGGTAATGTATCCTACTTTTAGGGAAATGGATGAAGATCCGGCAAGGTATGAAGATGGGAAAATTTATGTGCATCCTGTGGTAGGGCAGGTAATGAAAGATGCTGGTGAAAATGGAACTATTGGTGCTTTGTTTGATTATGAATTTGGTGGGATGCAATTGCCTCATACCGTTCATGCTGCTATTTCGCATATTAGTCAATGTGCTAATAATAATTTGCCGGGTTACCCTGGTTTAACTGGCGGAGCGGCTGGTTTGTTGGTAAGCTATGCTAATAAAAGTATAATTGATACTTACGTACCAAATATGTTAAAAGGAATTTGGGGAGGCACCATGTGTTTAACCGAACCACAGGCGGGCAGTTCGCTTTCGGATGTGGCTACGTCGGCCGTTGCTAATGAAGATGGGTCTTATAATATTGTTGGTCAAAAGATTTTTATTTCGGGTGGCGACCACGAGTATGTTGACAATATGGTGCATTTAGTTTTGGTAAGAATTAAAGGTGCGCCTAAAGGAACGAAAGGTATTTCGTTGATGGTGGTGCCTAAAAAACGGTTAACAGCAGCTGAAACTTTAGAAGCAAATGATGTGATAACAGCTGGCGATTTTCAAAAGGTTGGCCAACGTGGTTATTGCACCACGCATTTGTCGTTTGGTGAAAATAACAATTGTAAAGGTTGGTTAGTAGGCGATGAAAACAAGGGTTTAACCAATATGTTTCAGATGATGAACGGCGCGCGGATTGATGTGGGCTTAACGGCTACTTCAATGGCAACGGCTGCCTATTACGCTTCTTTAAAATATGCAAAAGAACGGCCACAAGGTAGAAGAATAAATAATGGAGGCACAAAAAATACAGAAACCGGGCAAACTTTAATTATCAATCACCCAGATGTTAGGCGGATGTTAATGCTTCAAAAAGCGGTAGTTGAAGGTTCGCTGGCTTTGTTAATGGAAGCTTCCCAGTATCACGATTTGTCGGAATATGGTGATGAAAGTGAGCGCAGTTATTACCACGATTTATTAGAATTGCTTACGCCTATTGCAAAAACCTATCCTTCCGAAATGGGAATGATTGCTATTAGTAACGGTTTGCAAGTGCTGGGCGGTTATGGTTTTTGTTCGGAATTTCCATTACAGCAATATTATAGAGATATAAGAATAACACCTTTGTATGAAGGCACTACCGGTATTCAATCGTTAGATTTGTTGGGCAGAAAAGTAGTGATGAAAAACGGAGCTGCAATGCGCAGTTTAACAAAAGAAATGATTACCTCTATAAAAGCTGCCAGCAATTTTGAAGATTTACAAGCCTATGCAGACCAACTGAAAACGGCTTCGAAACAATTGCAAGAAGTGTTGCAACACTTAATTCAATTTGCAATGAAGGGCAAGCACGAACGCTTTATTGCCGATGCTTCTATATTTATGGAAATGATGAGCACCATAGTTATTGCCTGGCAATGGTTAAAGTTGGCTACGGTTGCAAAAACTGCTATGGTAAATGGTAATGGTTCATTTTCAAATGAGTTTTATACAGAGCAAATTAATACAATGCGTTTTTATTATAAGTACGAATTGCCAAAAATTTTAGCTTGCAAAAGTACTTTAATGAGCCAAGATAATTTGACGATTGTTACAGAGAACAAGGCGGCTTTTAGTTTTGGTTAGAATTGGTACTTAATATAACAAGCATTTTTTGTAAGCGTGTTTATCAATTAACTTTTGAATTTCTTTATTAGATATAGTCTCTTTTCACCTTTGTTGTAAATAGAGAGAGTTAGTAGTGTGGCATATTTAATTTGTAAATATGTTATTACTCGTTTACTTTTCTTTTAGATGCTTTGGCTAATCTAATATTAAATTCAACGTTGGTTAGCGGAATTGCTATTGTTGGGTTTTGTTCTAATTCAATAAATAAAGTAGCAAGCTCTTTTTTAATGATCGATATTTTATAACAAGTCTTTTTGCTTCTTTTTTGAAGTGATCGGTAAGTTCAACTTTATAGCTCATCCAAAAACTCTTTAGCTGAAGTAGTAGTCAACTTTCCCTCTTTATATCGTTTTATATCTTTAAATGCTTCAGTTAAATTAGCAATAATTTCTTTTTTGGAATCACCTGTCTCTTCTTCAACTTCAACGAAATCAAGACTTTTTATTAATTCTAAAAAAGTAAATATTTATTGTCATTAATGTTTAAAATGATTTGCTTCATAATTTAACCTTTAACATAATTGTTTATTTTAAACTTTAAGTATAATTCAAAATGAATAAATTGGTTGGTATATGAGACATATAATTTAACTTTCGGGTTTATTCAAATACTCCTGCAACACTTCCAAAAAAGTTGCTACTTCTTTACCGTTTACCAAAGCGTGATGCACTTGTATTGATAAAGGCATCATCAATTTATTATTTCTTTCAAGGTACTTACCAAAGGTAAAACGAGGCACACTATCGCAAGGGTGGTATTGCATAGCGTGCTGAATTGCCGTAAAATGAAACCAAGGAATAGACGACATAAACAAATAATCATCTCTGTCGGGTTCGTCTTCAAAAGAAGGGTTTTGCTGCATTTTGGCTTCTACTTGCAAGGCATCATGTATAAAATCAGTTAACTTGGCTTGATACGCTACTGTACAAAAACTAAACACAGAAGATGCCTCGGTATGCAAAGCGTAAGATGGATGAATATAATCGTGTTCTATAACTTGCCCATCTCTAATGCGCCATTTAAACTCTTTAACTGCATTAGCAGCTTTTGCAATTGCAAAAACCATAGCCGGTGTAAATTTTATTTTAAGATCTTTTACAAAGCTTACAAATTTTTGCACCTCCAACTCAACTGTTATATTAAAATGTGGATGGCTCATTTGATTGAAAAAATCAAAATGCTTTTGCCGGTGTGGGTTGCTAAAGGTTATGCTTTTCATATTTATTTTTAAAATAATAGCCTTTTGAAATACATTTATATAAAAAATTGATTATTTGTATTAAAAATTGAAACAAATTTTTATATTTGAAAACATAAATCCTAAATTTAAAAACAAACATAAGCCAACGTAAAAATTTAATTTTTTTAAAAAATTTTGAAGCTTTCTCTAAATTATACAAATCAACAAATAAACTAATTTTTTTTCAACCAATTAAAAAGAATTATGCGCTAAAGTAAAAATCAATCAATAAACATTTAATCAACCTTTAATATTTAATTTTAATGAAAAATCTAATTTTTTTTGCAAAAGCAATGGCTTTTGTAAAGTTTCTTTTAGTGTCGTTTACTAATATAAAAACAGTAATACACTTTAAAAAAACACAAACCCAATACACATTATTTTTTTTGATTCTCATTTTTGCAAGTTGTGCCAACGATAGCATAGATATGTATGTAGATTTAAACAACAGCAAATCAAACTTATTTTACGAAGAAAATTTAAAAAAAATATTGAATGAAAAATGTGCCAGTTGTCATAATGGTCAAAATTCAGAATTGGAAAGCTATGATGCTTACGAAAATTTTAAGTTTTCTATTGACAAAATAATGGCGCGCATCAACGTTGACTCTGATTTGAAAATGCCACCAACAGGACTTCCATCATTAGAAGAAGATGAAAAAATGTTGTTTCATAAATTTCACGAAACCCTAAGTATTGAAAATGCCGATTTAGAAACAGCGGTAGCTGAAAAGCCAGATTTAGTTATAAAATGGACGGCTTATAAACATATAAACTTTGATGAGCGTGTAGCTGTAAGTGGTTCATTCGATAATATTGCAATAGAAAAAAAAGAATATAATGAAAATGTATTAGATATTTTGGCTGATGCAAAGGTAACCATATTTACAGGGTCGGTAAATATTGATGGCCAAGCGGGTATGCGAAGTCGTAATGTTAAAAACCATTTTTTCTCTTATTTTGCTCCTGCGGCATTTGCTAAGGTAATTAGTTATGATGAGAAAAAAGCTTACATTAACTTAGCTATGAATGATTTTGAGCAGAAAATAGCATTTGATATTACTGTTGAAGATACTTATTTGATACTTAATGGGAGCATTACAAATATGAATGATTATGGTTGGTTAGCGGCTTATAATCAATTAGAATTGTTTTGTGGTAAATATCATGAAAACAAAGTATGGCCCGACATTGATATAGAAGTACGGATTAACTTAGAAAAATGATATTGTTAACTCTTATCTGAAACAGGTATAAGAATAAAGTACCTTGTTTCATTTGGTTTGCCAACTTTTAAATAAAGATTTTATTTTTTCGATTTTAAAAGTTGGCGATCTTAAACATAAAAATGTGGCACTAAATTTTAGTAGAAAGTTATTTAAAGTAATTTTTAAAATTACAATAGCAGGCTAAGGTTTAATAAAAAAAGGAAAGAATAAAGCATTTAATTGATAACAACTTTTTAATTTTGAAAAGGAAAGAGTTAGCATTTTAAATATTTTAAAGTCTAATGAATTACCAAAACAGTAAAATTTTAAAATATGCTGTCTGTACTTACCAGTAAAATAATAAAGCTGCTATAATTACCAATGCGCCTATGATAATATGAAAAAGTAGCCACAAAAAAGTGGTTATACAAGGTAAACATTCATCGAAGTGATGGCTGTATGTTTCTGCTTTGGTAACGTAAAAATACAAAATTAAAATATAATAATAATGATTAATCATTTATTGAACAGGAAAGTTACCTCTAAAATAAATTGTGAATATTATTTGCTTTTTAAGATGGTATCTATCCGCTAAATCTTTTTGTTCTACTGCGTTGCACAAAAAGGATACCGCTGCAATTAGGGCTAATTTTCTGGCCTCGCTCCTCCGCACAAACTTCTTATTCACAAAAAACATCTAAATTCAGCATTCGTCTAAGCTACTCGTGCCACCACTCCAAGTGTCTTAACTACTCGTGCCACCATTAGAAGTGGTGGCAAGAGTTAAGACTTAAATCAAAAAAACAAGGCCCTTACCTCATCGGTAATCATTTTTTTATCAAAAGCCTGCCCCAACAAAACCGACTCTTTCAATTCCTGCTTCGTCATTTTAAAAATGTATACTTTATCTTTATCCTCATTAATCAACTCCTCAATTTGCAGCCGCAAACTATCTAACTGATTCGCATTTAACGAACCCAAAAAACAACTATACTGCACCCGATATAGACCAGCCTGTTTGCAAAATTTAGCCACCTTCGTTCTGGCTTTGTCTACCTCAATATCGTATAAAACCCAAGCGATCATAACTGTAAAATTTCATTAGCAAACCCGTGCGCCTTTTGCTGCATAATATTATTTCTTGTCATATTTTTATTTTTGTACCGCACCTTATCTTCCATAAAATATTTATTAAACGATTCAACCAACAACACCTTACCTGGCTTAACCAACGTAAATCCATTTTCAATTTCTTCAGTATGTTCAACTTTTACCTTTTTACCCGTAAACAAACGATAAACAGGTGCTTCTCCAAAAATGCGAAAAGGCTCAATAAAATCGTACACCATACTTTTATAATTATAATCATCTCTATGCAAAATGCCCACATAAGCATCTAAACCAGCCAAGGTCAACACCCTATCTACGTGACTATACAACATACCATAGGCATAATTTAAAAAGGCATTAAACGGGTCTTCTGCCGGGCGAAAACTACGTTTGCTAAACTGATATTGTGCTGGCAAAAGTTTGCTTAAAGTTTGAAAATAAATACGACCAGCATTACCCTCAAAGGCCCGCAACTGATCGGCCACTACGTTAGCCGAAGTACCTTCTAAAGCATTAATTTTATCAATATATGCTCCAGCCTTTGTTATACTTTCATTCAGCAAATCTTCGTGTTTCTGTCGGTGTTTTTTTAGTTCTTTATAAAAATTTATTTGATTACAAATTTTTTCGCACAACCAGGTTTTAATAACTTTTAATCCGTAATTGTTGTCACTAATAATCAGTTGTTTTTTTCTAATTTTAGTAGTACTGCCCAATTTGCTGTGCCAAAATCTGCCAATAGGGTTACCACTTTTTTCTAACAAAACTACATCAATATTATGTTTAACGGCCAGCGCAATTGCATCGCTCGAAAGGGCTATCCCCTGCCCTATCCAAATGCTTTTTACTTTATGCGCCGCAACCGGGTGCTTTTCTACCTTACCATCTTTCTGCTTAATTTTTATTTCAAACATCTCCTCTTTAACGTGCAGGTAAGTTCCGTATGTGTTTAAATGTAGTTGCATTATTGTTGCCCTTTTATTGTACCAAAACCCCTTGCCGACGATTTGCCAATACCCACAAAATGGGGTAGCCAAAGGTTGGTGGTAAAGCTGCCTTTAAAGCCCGTCATTTTTTTATTTTTAAAATTGATAATGATAGGCTGCACCACCAAATTAACCAGCAGTTGTTGCGTAAGGCGATAACCCAAGCCACCAGCGCAAGTCAACAGGTTACCCGTTAATGTTTTTTTTAGTAATTTACGTTTACTAACCTCATCTACCTTTTCGTATTGCAAATGGTTGTGTTGATTAAGTGCTAACCACGGCGTAATAAATTGATAGGTAAATAAATCGTTATGTACCGCTATTTCTATGGTTTCGCTTTTCAGGTTTTTTTGTTGGAGGGGATGTTGTTTGTCGTTAATAATTATTTCTTTGATACTTAAAAAACGTTCGGTAATCAGTTGAGCGCCTTCATTAATACCCACCACCATCGGGTGTTTATCTACCACTTTATATTGTATTAATGGGTAGCGATAAATGGTGCTGCCATCGGCTTGGTGGTTATGAAACAAATCGGACTGCTGGCCAAAGGTTTCGGCAAAGTAGCCACGCAGTTTATGTCCGTCGCTTTGGCGGAGGTTTATTTCTGGGAAGGTTAAGGTTGTTAGGTGCATGGTTATAGGTTTAAGGTGTGTGGAATAAATGGTTTATAACCTGTGTTTTTTCTAAAATTATCGACATCATAATCATAACACTTTGAAGGATGTTCTAATTCAGATACATAAAAATTTAATTTTGGTTCATTATCAAAACTGATATGATCACTCTCATAAGTTTTTACTGGAACATTTATAACATAATCATAAAACTGCGCTTTTATTAATGCAAACTGTTCTCTTCTCTCGAAAATATTTAATTCCTCATTGCGATATATTTTTTCATATTGATACCACAATTCTTTTGCCTTTTCATTAAGTTGAATATAAACAGATTCAGTATGTCGGTCTGGCACAAATTCAAATTTTCCTAAACTTTCAAATTTCAATTGTTGTAATGCTTCTAATTCTTTAGAAACTTTTCCATCAGATTGTTTTTTCACTTCTTTAAAATAGGCTTGTATTAAACCTAAATAATTAGCTTCATTAACGGTTTCAACTTCAGCTAAAACGTTCATTGTCTTTAGTATCAAGTCAGCACCATAAACAGTATTAGTTCCATTTCGCAATTCTTTTATTTGATACAAAAACACTTCGCTTATAACTGGTTTATTTCTTCTATTCGCTCTACCTGCAGCTTGAATAATAGAATCTAAAGGGGCAATAGCTCTAAAAACAGTATAAACAGAAATATCAACACCAGCCTCAATTAGTTGAGTAGAAACGATGATGTTTGGCAATCTGTCTGTTTGTTCTTCTGAATCTTTAATCTGCTTAATAATTACTTTTCTCTCAAACGGTGTAATGAGCGTAGTCAAAAAAAATAGATTAGCTTCATCTTCCGCAATAGTCTCTTTTAACTGTTCAAAACACTTTAAAGTGATATCTTTAGTATTAAGTATAATCAAAATGTCTTTATCAGCATTGTCATTGTGATATTCTATAATTGTTTTAGAAAAATCGTCAAGTGAAATAACAGATTTCGTTTTATTGATTAAAGTTGTTCGTGTAAAGAAATTAAAATACTGTTGATAGTTTGGGATAATTTCAGTGATCTCTTTTTCTGGTTCAAAAATTAAAGGTTGCGTAGCCGACATTAAAATGAAATAACAATTAAAATGTTCACCCATCACTTTAAATGCCGCTCTAATTAATTCCCATAATTCATATTTTATTTGTTGAATTTCATCTAAAATAATAATTGAATTAGAAAGGTTAGGAAACTTCAACAACTTGCCTTTATCATTAGTAAACAAACATTCAATCAATTGAACAAAGGTAGTAACTACAATTTCTGATTGCCAGGTTTCAATTAAGAATTTGCTCTTTTCGGTGTCTTTTTCCTTTACCGTATCATCTGCTGTTTTATATTTTGGTTCTGCTAAATGATGATGCTTTAACAAAACATCTGACGTTGGAGAGTTGAAAATTTCATTAAAAACCTCATAGTTCTGATCAATAATCGAAGTAAAAGGAATGGTGATCACAATTCTTGGATTTTGTTGTTTCAGTATCTTTTTCATTTCCATTGCAATGGCTAATGATGTAATTGTTTTACCCAATCCGGTAGGCAATGTAATTGAATACAAATGTTTTTCTTCCTCAAAAATATTGCGAATGTTTTCGACTCCTTCTAAGTATGCTCTATTTTTTAATTGGCTTAATTCGTCTTTTGATGGCTTGTCCCAATTTTTAATTCCTCTATATTCATTAATTGCATCAAAATTAAAATCTGCACTTTTTAAGATTTTATTTTCACTCAGCTTTACGTCAGATTTATCTGAGAATAATAAAGCAGAAAAAAATAATTGATGAATGTAGAAATATTCAGTTTTTTGGCTGTCTGATATGTTTTTGAAACCATCAGGAAAGTCATCAATTGCAAAATCTTCAAACTCTATAATTACATCATCCAATTCCTGCATATACACTTTAAAGTCATCCCAATCATATTGCATATTAATTTCAGCAAGCAATTCATTTAAAATTTCCTGTACTTCAGCATCATAAAAATTGTTAGTCAATATTTCTAAATCCTTTTCTTTCTCTCGAATAGTTTCCAACTCAATGTCAAAATTATTCATATTACCATGATGCCTTTTTACAGATGTAAAAAGAAAGTAAGGAAGTAATTCTCTTTCCAATTCAGTTACGTTCGCATCTGCCAAATATTTTATAGCAACTTGCTTGGCAAGAAAAGCGGAAATAAGTGCGTGGTGTTTTGGTCGAATAATAGTTTTACCATCCGACTTAATATATTTTTGGAAATTCTTTGTGGCTTTACCTATATCGTGAACTGCGCCTTCAATAAAGGCTAAATCTTCTAAAATTTTAGCATCAATACAAAGTTCATATTGTTTACTGCGTATAGTTGTCGCACAAAACCGAGCTACTTCACGCAGGTGTTGAATCAGCGGTTTCCCAGGATGCGAAATAATGGTTGTCATAAAAAGAGAATGTTGCCGTAGGAGGTTTTATAAAAATTATCCGTTTTTATCTTAATAGTTTTACCATGTCTTTCCACTAAAATTTCAGCATAATCGGTTACAATTCTATCACGTTGCATGCTTGTTGGCATGGTATCGGTTGTATAGAAAAATGAATTATCCTTGTTGTTTTCTTCAAACTGAACTGGGTTATTGTCGGTGATTGAAGAAAGATTAACAATAGACTGAATGTCGCTATATACTTCTTTTGCGTTTTCTAACTGCACTTCTTCCTCTCCTCTCCATTCAACCGTTGATGTAAATTGAGCCAAGCCAAGATAGGGCGTAAAATGATGTCTAACATTTTTAATACGCTCCGCAAGTTCATTAAAAATACCTTCATCTATATGGCTAAAGTAGATTCTAAATTTAGGGTGTTTGAGTAATTCAAATTCTATTTGTGTTCTATTTTCAATATTAAAAAAAGAAGAGGGCGACTTTCCTGTATCTAACAAATTGAAACCAATATTTACTTTTTTTATTGGGGAAAGCACTTGGATAGCTAAGTCCGCATTCGTCTTATCAAATAATTCATTTACAGGTGTAACACCTTCCGGAAATACATTAGGTGTAATTTCACGTTCTATCCCTAAAATAGCGCCAAGTAAGCCCGCTAAAGCTGTTCGAGTTGGTACTGCATAAGTTAAGGGCGAAGATGTAGTATTAAATTTTCTAAAATGCCCATACTCACTTGAAATATCAAATATAAGTAGCTTAAGCGATTGCATCTTTTATCTTATTTAGGTCAAAAGGATTGCCTTGATAAATAGCATGGAGGCGATTGTCAAGTTCTATATTAATAGACTCAATTTTAGCTTTATTTGCTTTTAATGCATCCACCAATTCGGTTACATCTAATTTAAAATCTTTAGTACCTCTAATTTTCATTTCATTTTCACAATCTAAAGCTAAGCGTTGACGGAGATTACCAATATAAAATGGTTCTTTATAATTGATGCTTAAAAGTAGCAAAGGACTTTGTCCAAATTTAGAGCGAGAAATCAAGTTTTTAGTTCCTTCCCAAACGCCCTCAATTAATAAATTTCTATCCTCTTCAGCCATCTTTGAATAGGTCGCCGCCTTTTCATTAATAATACCATTGAAACCTATTACGGCATAAGGCAACTTGTATTCGGTTCTAAAAGTTGCCTGCCCTTTTCCTTTTCCAGATGCAAAAGCCCCTGTTCCTTGTTCTTCTACAATAGTGGTTTGGTTTAATGATTTACCCATTTGAAATTGAACAGGTCCTGTGAAAGTAATGGAATCTTTATCCAATGGAATAACCCCACCAAAAACTCGAATGTCAATACACTTATCTAATATCGAATTGGTATGTTCTTCCTTTGTGGTTTTACTATCTTTTTTAAAGTCCGCTGCTCTTGTTTTGCCATCTGCAACATATTCATTTCCTTTATCTGCATATTTCGTTTCTCTTACAAAAATATCTTTTTCGCCACTTCCATTATGCCCTTTGTACTCAAACCAATAATCGCGAATAGAGCGTTTTAACCGAACGTCTGAAACAATGGCACGACTATCTTCGGAATCGAACCGTGGGCGATTTTCGTTAAGTGGGTCACCATTAGGGTTGGCGTTTTCTATTTCATAAAGAAATAACAATTCAGTTCTGTTTTTAATTATTGACATTTTCTTTTTCCTTTTTAGTTTTAAAATTATTACCAAATTCGAGCCCAGCTACAAAGTAGAAGGATAATTCATTATTAGATATTTGATTTAGTTTATGACTATTTAAAATGAAGTATTCGTTGACAAAATGCTTTAAGTTTTGATAAGCGTAAACACCTACATAACGACTAATTTTATCAAGTGCTTCCCTATATATATTTTTCAAAATTTCAGGATTAAGGTCGTAACCTTTTAGTTTTTTATCAAAAGGAGTACTACCGCCTAAATTCGCACTTTGCAGGTTAAATACTTGCCTTACGAGTACTCCAACAGAAAAAATTCCAACCTTATAACCATTTTCCAAATCAAAGAAATCTTTATTTTCTTCAACAAATGTTTTAAATTTTTCAATGTCAAATGATGATTTAGTTTCACCCTTTTGTTCTGTTTGTTCGTCTTTTATTTCCATACTCTTTGAAGTTTTATTTTTAGAAATGATGCTTAATTCTTTAAAATAATCAATCATCAACATAGCTAATTTGATTAAACTGGTGTGCCATTTAATTTCTTTGTTTAAATAAAGTGTGTAGTAACTGTTTTGATATTTTTTGATTCCTTCGAATCCTTTTTCAATATATGCTTTTCGCACTTTGCTCATTATTTTATCAAAAATAATTTCTTCGGAAAGTGGCAAACCCAAAAATACGGTTTGGATAATCTCATAAAACTCATCACCAAAAAAAACACGCAACACAGCAAAGTTAAAATCTAAATCGCCTAACTGCTTATTATTTGTCTTTGCGTTTTTATATAAAGAATTTTGATTTATTGCTTTGGGTGCATCCACAAATATCTTGCGAAACCGAGAAGGAAAAACCTCCTCTAAAGAAAGTTTAATTTTTATAGCTTTTGTTGTTTGATTTTCTTCGTAAAATAATAAGTTAAGGCTATAGCGATTTTTATCACCTTCTTCCGATGCAATTTTTCTCATTAATGATTCTTCACGGCTTACAATCCTTTTATCCGCCTCATTATAGGTTAATGCCTCTAAGTCTTTAAGAGCTTTTGCTAATAATTCAGGGTTTGAACCAACAGTAAGTTTTGGTATGATATAATAACTTTTTCCATAAAAATATTTACTCAAATTTTGAACTACATACTTTTTTCCTAACTCAAACTCCAATGCACAGTCTGAGCAAATGGGGTAATTTTTCCAGTTGTTTTTTTGTTTAAAGAAACCGCTTACGAAACCTGTTTTATCTACCGAGGCATATTTAAAAGGTGAAGCAAAGCCATGAAGTATAGGCTTATTTTTAAGGCAAGTTGAACAAGTGTTGTTATTTCCTTCTGATGTTACATTATACTTTGTTGACTTCCCTTCAGTACCTACTTGAAGAAT
>Ga0209831_1001953_pt1 | contig 18382 bp, 8 predicted proteins | sample Maine_Asex4_meta_FD_187451 | JGI IMG/M metagenome (GOLD analysis project Ga0209831, IMG submission 187451) | Marine algal microbial communities from Maine, USA - Maine_Asex4_metaG (SPAdes) (version 2) | ecosystem: Host-associated > Algae > Red algae > Unclassified | place: Maine, USA | collected...
GATCGAGCAGCCGTTGCAGCTTGGCCCACTCGCCACCAGCTGGGCCGCCGGCATCGGCACGAGTCACGACTTCCCACGAGGGCTTACCGTTGGCGGTCGCTGCGATCAGTCGATCGAGCAGTAGTTCGTCGAAGTCGAGGACAGTTACATCGAGCCGTGGCAGCTCGCTAGCTGCGTTGGCAAGGCGCCGTGGTGTGGTCACCAGCACTCGCACGCCTCCGTCGTTGATCCAGCCGGTGATCGAGCGTTCAAACTCGTCGGCTTCGTCGAGATCCACCGCCGTGAACGGGCGACTGTTCGGCATGCCTGTCTTGGCCCGATGGAACTGGGTCCCAGTCGCCGAGCCGGTTGGTGTGGGGAGTGGTTGGCGATAGCGGTACTCGGACTCTGACCAAACCAGATCGATGCCCGCCGCTTTGAGCAGCGCGTCGAGTTCGGGACGGCCAGGCAGTCGTTCGGCCTCGGGGAACCGGTTGTGCACTCGTTCGACGATCTCATCGGCCTGGATCTCGTTGACTCCAACGAAGCTTCGCCTGCTTGCTTGCAAGGCTTGCCCAGCCGTCATGTCTGAGCGATAGACCTCGAGCCGAGCATTCACTGCGGTATCAGCCGAGATGTCGGTGGCGAGCTCGACCAGGTGCGAGTCTTCGACAGGAGCGCTATCAGCTGGCGTGGGGACTTGATGGAGAACTGCTGCCAGCTGCCGGCGGTCAACGACGCCGCTCGCCGTCACGGCCTTGTCGGTTTCTTGGGCCAGAGCCAGGGCATAGTCCGCCAAAGCCTGAGCAGACGGCGCTTGACTATTACCATCAGCCGGTTCGGCAGCGACCACAGCGAACTCGTCGCGTCGGCGGACTGACCAGCGAGGACTTTCGGCAACGGACTCGGCGTAGAGAGCAGCACGGGCCACCGCACCTGCGGCCCGGCGATGTAGACCTAGGTCATCGTCTGCACCTGGGGCTTCGGCCCGGGCGTTCGCCGCAGTCAGTTGAGCGATGGATGCGAGTCCACCGGCGCGATTGAGCTCATTGGCAATGACACTTCCGGCGGCGACGACAGCGGGTTGCGCAGCCCACTCCTTGCGGGCTGCAGAGAGCACCTGAGCGATGCGCCCAGTGGTCACACCGATTGCTTCAGCCGGCTCTTTTTGCGATGGCCACCGGGCGCCAAATGGTTCTCGTTGCGGGTTGGGCGGGAAGTCGAGTAGGTACTCGCGAGTGAGACGTGGCGTGCCCCGGTCTGCGTCATTGCCGAGAAGTGCGTTGTGCGCCGCTTCGAGGAGTGACCCTGGCGCCGCCGGTGCTGGCGTAGGTTCCGGCTGGGTGACTGCTGGTGGCGTTGGTTCTTCGTCGACATCGTCTGATGGTTCAGCCAGCGCGAGGTCCGCGCCTTTGGCGGTGAAGAACGAGATCAGATTTGCGTTGAGTGTGAGGATTTCGCGACGGGTCTTCGCCCCGACACCGCGCAGGTTTCGCAGGCTTCCTCGGCCGGCGGCTGCGAGTTCCCCAGCAGTGATGATCTGTAAGCGTTCGAGAGCGTTCGTAGCCTTGCGAGATACATCGAGCACGCCGAGCGGCGTGTCAGGCGCTGTGTCCGGCGAAATTCCTGTTGCTTCGACGACCTGTTCGAGTGAGAGCGGCTTAGTTACGGTCGATGGGTCTCCGGCTTCGGTCTGTACAGGCTCTGCAGCGGTGGGTGTCGTTTCACCGATATCGGCGTCAGCGACTGCCGGTGCAGCGACTTCGGTTGATTCGAATGCACGGTTCCAACCACGTGCCATCTCGTCGGCCGTATCAAACCGATCGTCGACCTCTCGTGCGAGGGCCTTCGTAAAGAAGGGCACCAGGCCTGCCGCTACCGATGACTCGAACATCGTTGGCTCGACTGTTGGCTCATCATCAGTTGTTGCCGGGTGCGCTGAGCCGTCGCCGTAGCGAGGCCGGGTACCAGTTGCCAGCTCGAACAGGGTGACTGCGGCCGAATAGCGATCGGCATGCAGATCCCAGCGGCCGCGCCGTTTCAAGAATGGATCGACGTACCCCTGTGTGCCAGCCTCGAGTGCCTCGAGAGGCGCTTTCGCTAGCGAGAAGTCGAACAGCACAGCTCGCAACGAGTCACGCACGCCTATTGGTGCGATGCCGATGTTGTCAGGCTTGATATCTCGATGGGACACGCCCTTCTCTTCGAGATGTCCGAGCGCCGACAAGAGATCGTCGCCGAATCGTTGCGCGAGCTCTGCGCCGGGCTGATCGGCAAGACGAGCGGCGAGCGTGGTGGAGCCAGCGTGTGACAGCACCAGGACACGGTGCTCATCGACAGGGAATGGGTCGTCGAGCATCTCGACAATGCGGCTATGGCGAAGCGAGGCGAGTGCAGACGCTTCGTCGTCGAGTCTGTTGTTGAACTCGGGAGAACTTGCCACCTTGAGCACGCAGCGTCGCCGGTCGTTCAGAACATCTTCGACCTCGAACGCGATCGCAGTGGAACCAGAGCCGAGTCGCCCGATGACCTGGAAGCGTCCTGATGCAAGATAGTCACCCTTCTTGGCATCGAGTATCTGCGGCTCCTTGGGGTCCGCCCGGTCAACCTCGCCAGCAAGTTCCTCTTCAAGCAGGTCAATGTTCGCCAGCAGATCTGCCAACGTGGCAAATCGGTCGGACGGCGCGGCTCTGGTCGCCTCGCCAATGAAGTCGACGAAGGCGTTGTCGACATTGTCGCCAATGGCTGATGCGTCGATGCAGCCAGCGTTCATCAACATGGCGTCGAATGCCGCGATCGACCTGGCTGGGGGGCTGCCTGTCAAGATCAGCGCAGCGATGGCACCGACGCTGAATACGTCACCCAACGAAGGGCGCGCACCCTCTTGCGCGTATTCCGGCGCACGATAGAACGATGCATCGACGGTTGACAGTGCTGTTCCGTGTTCTGTTGCACTTGTGAGCGACGATGTGGCCATCGTTCCCTGGCTTATTCGAGCGCCGGCATGCCAGTTTGTGATCTTGATCGTGGCCTGATCGGGGTCACCGCTCACCAGGATGGTGGCCGGCGCCAAGTTGCGATGACTGACGCCGCGCTGGTGCGCGTAGTGCACCGCCTCGGCAATCTGCCTGATCAGATCGAGCCGATGCTCGATCGTGAGCTTGTTCTTGGTGTCGGGTAGCTCGAGCCAGTGATGCAGAGGCACCGCATTCTCGTCGAAGTCGAATAGCAGTGCAGGGCCACGGTCGGTCTCGACATAGTCAAGCGGACGCAGAATGCCCTGGTGCTCGATCGGGTTGAGCAGCTCGAACTCTCGACGAGCCGCACGTGTCGCAGCGATGCGGGCATCTTCAGTGGCGTTGTGTTCGATCGGATAGATGCGAGCTCGCCGCATGAGATCGACGCTCGGGTGCTTGGCTGAGAAGTCTTGGTAGGTGATGCCATTGCCGGTGTCAGCATCGGCGTCGTCGAGCAAGTCGACGATGCGGTAGTCACCGACTTGGCGCCGACTAGTGAGCTCACGGATGCCAATCTCTTCCATCGCCTTGGCGATGGCCTCGCTCGTTGGGCGATCGACCCTGCGGCGAGGTCGCCCTTCGTCAGGCTCTAGCGAGGTGACGTGCTCGATGATGGCGCCGATGTTCTTTCGCTGCGCTGGCAGTTCTTCGCCCTCTTTGGGATCGCGGCCGAAGACGTTGTGGCGGCCTTGTGGAGAGAACTTGGCGGCCAGGCCTGGGTCGGAAAGAAACACCAGCTCGCCCAGAAATGGCGTGCGCACATTTTTGGCTGAACGGATGGCGCTCGATGACTGCAGCATGCTTGCGAGGACTTTGGCCTTCTTGTTCGCAAGGATGCGCGGGTTATCGAAACTGCGAAAGCGACCGTTGAGCGGTTCATGGTGCCAAGTTGAAGCATCGCCGCTGAGCGTGCCTGAGTGGGCCTTGAACTCGATCAGGTAGAAGCCCGCTGGGGCAACCAGCAAAAGGTCGACTTCGTACATGGCGCCGTTGCGGGCGGTGAACGAGAAGTTGGACCAGGCGCGAATGACGGGCGAGTTCGGTAAGGCTCGACGGAACCAGGCAAGAGCTTCACGCTCGTGCGGAAACTCTGAGTCCGTAACCGTGACCCACTTCGGATCAGTCGCGTCCATTAGCTGCCCAATACCCCCTGCTGCACGGATCTATGTGTTTCGTCATTGCACCGTTACCGGTATGACACTCTCCACCGTACCTCGCGACGAATTCCGTGATGGTTGGCAACGCTTGACCCTCCGCGCGCTCCTTAAGGATGTTGCCGGTCATCCTGCGCTGAACTGCCGTTCCAAGAGTGCACTGTCCAGCGAAACGAGCGTCTCGTCCTTGCTGATGACCTCGTAACCATCGACGTTCAGAATCTGAGCGAGTACCGCCACGGAACGAACGGCTCGAGGACGTGACACATCGAGCGTGCTCGCAAACGCCTCGACCGTCATACTTCCGCCTTGATCTTCGAGTGCGAGAACAGCCTTGGCGACAAACTCTTCGTCGAGATCCATGCGCCGTGGAACCCGCCGAGCTAGATCGCCACTCATCACGAAGTCCTCGAACCAGTGTGTCTGTACTTCGTCGACGGCGGATTCGTCTACGGTTTCCGCCTCTGCCTGGATCGACGTCTCCTTGACGACAGCAGCAGCTGTCTCGCTCGATGGCTCCCCGGAGGAATCGGTAGCTGCCTCTTCCTTGATTGCCTCAAAATGTTCAGGAAGAATCGGCGTCTCGTCGAGCACGCCGGGTGCACCAGCTAGCAAGGCCGCAAGCGCGTCGATCACGTCTTGGAAGTCGTTCGATTCGAGATGCTCATCCGCACTAGAAAGAACTGCGTCGGCGAACGACCCGGCCTCGGTGCGCACGTCTGTTGCGGTCGATTCTGTCGTGTCGACCATGAAGCCGCGCAGATCCGTCAGCCCTGTGTTCACCACCTGGCGTACACCGTCGAACATTTGACGAGTCGCTTGCTTGAGTCCACTTTCCAAGATGTCAACCATGCGAGCGTGCATGCCAGAGCCGCTCTCTTCGGCTGCTTTGGCAAATGCTGGCTCCATGGCCGATGCGATCTGCTGTTCGACCGCCGACGTGAGCTGCTGGCGATCCTTACTCAGTCGATCCTTGACGGTGACCTTCATCTCATCGGTTCGGTCGAACACCAAGTCTTGACTAATCGTGAATGCTGCCTCGGCTTGAGTCGCAATTGCATCGTCAAGCTCATCGGACTTGCCGAACGTGTCATTTTGGAACCGTTCGATGTAGTCGGCCACACCGTCTTCGAGCGTGTTAGCGGCGAATTCGATCGTGTTCGACGCAGTTATCCCGAAGAAGTCGACCCAGGCGACAGACACGCCATCGAGAAGCGGTTTAGAGATGTCCCGGGGGATGTCGCAGCGCTTCACAGAACCCGCAAAGCTGCCACCGCGACGAGCCGTCGCCTTTAGCGTGTTCCATGCTGTGGCCCTCCAGACCTTCGGCAAATCGGTGAAGTTTTCTTGAGCGTCGAGGATCGCCTGATCGAGACGCTCAGTCAGTTCGATCTGAGCGTTCTCTATTGACGAGGAGACTCGGTCGGTTGCTCTGTTCGTACGATCTTCGAGAAACGTTGCGGCCTGGCTCGCAGCGGCCCTCACCTCTTCCAGCTGCGTTCCGCTCACGGCTTGTGCCGCCTCCAGCCCCGCCTTCTTCAGCTCAATCGCATGAACCATGTCACGCCGCAGGATCAACAAGTCGTGTCGAAGTCCATCGATATGGGAGCTCATGCCCAGGTTGCGAGCGAGGTTCGCTAGATGCTCGGCCAGCGCAGGGACCTGGGTGTCGACCGCTGTGTCGATCGTCTTATTTCCTCGCTTCGCGATGCCCTTAACGAGCATGTAGTCGTGAGATGATGTGCAGAAGACCGGTGCCTCCGCAAGTTGACTGCGGAGCTGGTCGACTCGTTCCGGGGATTCACCTGCCGCTCGGGCAATCTCATTGGCCAGATCACGCAACTGGTCGTGAACAACGACCTCGACGTTCGCGTTGCGGGCCTTGACTATTTCGATTGTTTCGCAGTCCTCGTCCAAGTCGTAGCGCTCGGTATCGGCATCGAAATCAATGCCGTCGCTGTGGGTGCCGACAAAGCTGATCTGGCCCACGCGGCCATCCATGTAGAGCCGGCGCAGCAGGTCGTCCTCGGTCAGAAACGTCGTGATGTCGCGAGTCAGTGCTCGCTTCATATTGAAGACCACCCACACGAACTGCGCTCGCTGAAGATGCTCACGGGTTGCAGCCTCGCGAGCGGCGTTCGGATCATTCAGGCCCGGCAGGTCAACAACGACGGCCCCATCTACCAGCGCATCAAATGGTCCGTCGACACGCACCTTCTTCACAATCGGCCAGTACATCTTGCGCGATGAAACGTATTGCTCTAGCTCCTTCGCGAAACTGCGCATGTCTGGCGCCTCGAACGTGACCGACCCAAGCGCAAATGCCTTGGACAACTCAGGCGACTCAACCAGGTGATTCCTGTTCAGGCTCAGTTCGTATTCGTCTGCCGAGTCGCCGTAGAGAGAAGCGAGTTTGTCTCGCGCGACCTTGCTGATACCAAAGTCATAGTTGCCGCCTTCGCCTATATTCCCCTGCTCACGAGCGTCGGCCATTTCCTGCTCAAGCTGACCGAGTTCTCGAGTCCACTCATCGCGACTGATGAATTCGACCGTGCCGCTATAGCGACCTTCGGCGAACGCAACCTCCGTAATGGCCGATGTGCAGGCCTCGCTGCTGCTCGTCGATAACAGTCGTTCACCGAGTAGCGCATTCAAGAGCGATGACTTTCCAGCGCCTGTTCCACCGAGCAGGGCTACCGGCACCTCCGGCCTGCGTTCGATGTGATCTCTGAGCGACGCAAGCCGGTCCGCCCACGGCGCGACGTCGAAGTCATGTCCTTCCAGAGTCGAGCAGTACGCCTCCAGACCTGTGCGATATTCCCTGAGCTCCGCGATGGTTGGTGCCGAGTTAGTGGTCATAGGTACAGCGCTTTCTGAATGCATGGTCTGAAACCAAAAGGGGTGCGGGTTGAACTGCCTGTGAGCTATCTGCAAAGACGATCATGCAACGCTCGCAACTACGACAACAACGAAGAGGATCAGCAACAGGGCGGCGGAAATGACCCGCGGGTCCTCGATCAAGCCCCTCAGCTCTCGGCGAGGGCCTTTGAGCCGAGGACCAATTACCGCCTTAACGAACTCTCTTCCTACAACGTGTTGCTCAGGCAAGATTCGAGGGAGCATCGATGGCACCGCCGCCAACTCTGCGCTCGCTGCGTAACCATTTGCAGCAGCCGCATACTGCGCGTGGTGCTTTTCAAGCTTCGCCCGTAGCGCGTTTCGGCACGCTGTCGCATGGTCAGTCTGAGCGCTGTAGGTGGCGACTTTGCCGCGCTTGCGGATTGCTGCGGCCATCGATTTGACTCCAGCACGGTACCCCTCGGTGAAAGACAGCTTTGTAACTGCGCCCGAACGCGAGATCACTTCGAGCACCACGGGCTTGTCTTGCGGCCCCCGCTTCATTCGCGCGTGTGCTCCGACAGTGTTGACCCTGCCAGAACCTGTGTTCAGTTCCCATTCATAAAGATGCATACCTGCACCGGCCGAGATGAAATTTCCGCGTCGGTCTTGCTCATACTCCTGATGTGCGGTCTTCACGATCTCCTTGTACCTCTTGCGAGCGTCTAGGTAGCGCTTCCACGGGTCTTGAACGAGATCAGTAAATTGCGTGCCTTGATTCTTGGAGATTGGTGTAGCCGTTGGAGCAGGCCGCTTGACCCCGTCTGATTTCAAGCGGTAGTGCGATGCGGTTGGGACTTTTCGAGGCTTGCTCTGTGCTGGCTGTTGGGTCGGCTTGGGTTTTGGCGGTTGCGAAGCTCGACGCTTCGGGACAAACTTCGCTGTGGCTGGCGGCTGCTGTTCGGGGAACTTTTCGACTGGCGACTGGGACTCGATGGGGCCGGTCTCCAAAGTTGGCAAAACAAGCTCGTGCTCCGGACCGAGTGCACCAAACGAGGCAGGGGGGTCGGGTGGATACGGCACTGGCTGTTCTGGCATTGCCGCTGGACTCATGAGCAACGCCACCGACTCTTATGTTGCAAGTAGAGCGAAGTGGGTGAAGCGAAGTGCACTCGTGTTCCCGCCCTGCTAGCGCGCTGCGCTGCGGAGTTGGCAGGCGCCACATAGCGCGTGTGAACGAAATGCACCCAACTTTGTATCGAGTTGCTGTGACATCTACTGAACATCTGGCTCTCAGACCGACGCTGACAAGATAGTGGTGAGCGAAGCGTTTTTTCCACGCGAAGCCACACGTCAAGCCCGATTGTCCTGGACCGCAGCCAATCGCAGCGCTCGTTCCATGAGATTCTGATCGCCGAGGCGACGTCGCAACTCATTCTCCAGACCGGCGATCGGGTAGAGGTTCTGAGGGGCCCTACCGTCTTTGTGAGGTTCGCTCGCATAACCAGGTAAGAGGGCAGTTACTTGGTTGGCGCGCTCGACGGCGTCGCCCACTGATCCGGAGGCAGGTATTTCACATCGGACGATTCCGGCCCATGGTTGCGTTCGTGCGATCGGAAGGCGCAGGTACCAGCTGTATCGATTCCCGCCTCGTCCGCCGAGGTGAAAGAGCGGTGTTCGCTGGCCGGCATCAAGCCCGGCGAGCACCGGCCGGAGTTCCTCGGGTAGATATTGCACGTGCTGGGTCTTCACATAGCCGACGCCATTGGGGTCGTTGCGTCCGCGCAGCGGGCCATCGAATACCACTAACTCGCAATCGGGGGACGTGCCAAGGCCAGTTTCGATCTTGGTCATCTCGTTATGGATGCCGAGATACAGATCTTCGGGAGAATCACCAGCGCAAGCGAAGTAGCGATACGTGCCGTTTCGTGTTTCGATGTTGGCAGCGGCGTCGGTCGGACCGGTGAAAAGGCCTCTGACAACGCGGGCGTCGACGACCGTCGCCGATGTGTCGGTGCACACGACCGATCCTGCGGCCACGGTTGCACATACGCCGGGGCGCACGATCTCTCCGTCTGTGATCCACACTCGAGCGTCGATCCTGCGCACGCCGTCGACGAACATGATCGCGCTCGGCATTCCTGACGGCGCCGGGTCAATCGGCGACCATTTGTCAAGGGCTATCTCGATGTCGACGGCCACGTCGTCGCTCGAATCACTCATCTGCGCATCATCTGCTGCGATGCCGTACTCGGGCGCCCAGGTCTCGACCGCGAACTTCACGCTGCGACTCTCACGCTTCGACCCTGACGACGACCGACGACGTTGCTTCCTTAGCCACCTCGAACCGCACCGGCATACGCTCGGCGAGTTCCCGAATGTGGGTGATGATGCCGACCATGCGCCCACTAGCGCCTAGCTCTTCGATGGCGCCGGCGACCACATCGAGTGTGTCGGGATCGAGCGTGCCGAAACCTTCGTCTAAGAACAATGACTCCAATGGTGCTGTGCCCTCGGGCGCCATAGCGTGCAAGCTGTCGGCCAGCGCTAGCGCCAGCGCCAACGATGCCAAGAACGTTTCACCGCCCGAAAGTGTGCGGGCGTTTCGTAGCTCATCGCCGTTGCGATGGTCGCGGACCTCGAACTCCATGTCGTCGGACTCAATCGAATACTGCCCGCCCGACAGCTCGAATAGCCGTTCGCTAGCCCGCTCTACCAGAGCATGCACGACCTCTTCCATCATCCACTGCTCGAACCCGCTCGACTTCAACAGCCGATTGCCAAGCATGTCGTGCACCTGCTGCGATTCTTCAAGCTGCGCGACTTGAGCTTCGTCGTCTTCTAGTTCTTTGCGTCTTGCATGTGCTGCGTTGACTGCCGACTCAGCCTGAGCCAAGAGCTTGACCACGACTGGCGAAAGCTCATCGATTTCATGACTGTCTCCGATGCCAGCAAGTTCTGACGTGAGCATTCGGATTGCCCGCTCGTCTTCGGTAACCTTAGCGACAGCAGCATCCGCAACCTTTGAAGCTTTGGCGTACTGCTTCTCGAGGGGCTCCTGCTGTGTTGTTGACCAGTTGGCGAAGGTCTGCCAGTCTTCGAGCAGCGAAGCGCCCTGCGGTGTTGGCGCATCGATCGCCTTGAAACCAGCCCAAGTCGAGGTGAATTCTTGGCGCAAAGTTCGCTCTGAATCCTTCAGCTGATCGAGCGCTACAGATGCTGACTTGACCGCTTGATCGACGAGCTTCTTGGCGTCGACCGCTTCGGCGTGCTGCGCAACCAGCTTCTCGGCCTGCTCAGCCATGATCGTGAGGTCGGCCTGGGATGCTTTGCCGTCGAGCTGTTGCTGAAGCTTGACAGTGTTCTGCTCCGTTGCAGCCAGGCTGGCTTCGATGCGTGTGTGGGTCGAAGCTGCTTCGGTTGCGTCAGTTCTCGCCGAACGCGCATCGTCGGATTCACGCAACTGACGAGCCGCAGTCGAAGCCTTTTCACGAACGTCTTTCGCCGTCGCCGCTACCGTCCGGAGGCGTTCGATCTCGACCTGTTGCTCGTTGAGAATTGCTATTGACGGTGCGTTGCTTGCGGCTGTGCGAGCAGCTTCGAGTCGCTTAGTAGCCCCAGCCAGCTGAGACTCTGCCGCCGCCTGCTGCATCTCCGCTTCGGTGCTCGTCTCTCGTGCCTTGGCCAGAGCCTGCTCAGCTTCGGCCCGCGCGCTGGCAGCCGTCGCGAGTTCACCCGATATGGAGAGTTCGGGAACCTCTTTAACTGTCTGCTGACAAACCGGGCAGGCGTCACCCTGGACAAGCGAGCCAACTAACACATGCGCATGATTCTCATTTTCGATGCGACGCACGTTGGCGGCGGTGTCGTCGAGTTGCTCTACAGCTTCTTCAAGAGCTGAAGCTGCCCTCCCGCACCGCTCGACTGCATCGGCTATCTCAGCCTGAGCCGGTTTTACTTCCGCTTCGAGCGACGCCACAGCCTGCAATAGTGTGCGGTCCCTGTCGAGGTCGGCTTGCGATGGCCCATCGGAGAGAGCAGCGAGCGCGACCTGCTCCGCCACCTCGGCTTCGACAAGCGCTTTCTCGGCTTCTGTAATCGCGTCATCAAGCTCGATCACACGAGCAGTGGTCTCGTTGCGAGTACGTTGTGCCGCTGCCAACGCCGCTGCGAGGTCATCGCGCGTCGCAACTTCGTCAGCCAGCTCAACGTGCACGGCGATCAGTCGACGACAATCGGCGAGGTCTGGCCCATCACTGCAGGCCTGGTCCGATGCCTCGACCACGGCCTGTGCCCTAGCTAGATCTTCGACAGCGGCGGCACTTGCGGTTTCCGCTTCGGTGATCTTGTCGCCCAACGCGATAACGGCGGCGGGGACCTGCACGTTGGCGACGGCCAGAACTAGCACGCCGAAGTCTTCGGCCAGTTTCAATGCGGTGTCTCGTGCCGCACTTGAGGACTGTCGCACTGCGAGTGCATCGTCGAGCGCCAGCTTGGTTGCCGATACCGAGTCACGTGTCTGTTCGAGTTCAGCTAAGGCCTCGTCACTGATACCACCAGCTTCGAGTTTGGGGCGAAGTACTTCTAGTTGCGTCGCAGCTTCTTTTGAAATGGATCGAGCACGCTGACCGAGCCGCTCGTAAATCTCGAGCCCAAGTACGCTGCGAAGCAACGCCCGTCGTGCGGTCTTTCCATCGTGGAGAAAAGCTGCAAACTTTCCTTGCGGCAACACTACGACTCGCGTGAATCTGTCGAAATCAAGACCTGTGAGTTTCTCGATTTCAGCACTGATGTCGTCCGCGCTATCAGCAAGAATCCGATCCCCGCTTTCGAGCCGAGCCTCTTTGGTCGTGGCGCCTGTCCTGGTCCTACGAACAACCCTGATCGCCGTATACGTAGCGCCAGCAACCTCAAAGGTGAAAACCACTCGAGCTTCCGCACTCATCGCGTTCACCACGTGGGCTACCTTGCGCCCGTCAACGATCCGGGAAATTCGACCAAAAAGGGCAAAGGTGATTGCGTCAATGATGGTCGACTTGCCTGAACCAGTGCCGCCGACGAGAGCGACAAGCTCCAGATCTGTGAAGTCGACCTCGGTCTCATCGCGGAACGTGCCGAAGCCGAGCATCTGCAAACGGATTGGCCTCATCGGCCAGCCATTTCGTCGTGCTCCGCATCGAGCAATGCCTCGAATGCCTTGCCTACTCGGGCGTCTTCCACTCCTTGTTCAGCCATGTACTCAGCAAACAGCTCGGTGGGTGCCTTGCCGATTCGACCGCTTGCAGCGGAGCGCTTGGGCCGGACCACATTGCTGCCTATCACCTGGACGTCGACGACCTGAGTGCCAACGATGTCACGCACCCGGTCACCTATTGCAGCCTGGCGAGGTTCATTCACCTTCACCCGCACCCAAACCTCGTCGGGCAAGTCCTTCGCCGTCGATTCGAGCTCGTCGAAGGTGCCGGTCAAGGTCCGTAGCGGCCAACCTGAGGACAGTTTGATCGGTGTGACAGAACCTGGGGCACCCGGCTTGAGGTCGACGAGATTGACCTGCTTTTGCTGGTCTTGCTCTCCGAAGTCCATCTGCAGGGGCGAACCGCAATAGTGAGTCGGCGAACCAGCACTGATTTTCTGGGGCCGGTGAACGTGACCGAGTGCGATGTAGTTCGCCGTAATTGGCAATGACGGCGCGCTTATCGCGTAGTCCTCGATGAAGTGCGCCTGGCGTTCGCCGCCACCCATCTTTCCACCGTGGACGAAGGTGTGAGCTGTGAGCAAATTGACTGCGTTGGTCTCGAACTCGTCGGACAGCAGACTGAGCATCTGGGTGACGCGTTCGGTGTAGAGCTGCGAACTTTGGAACGCTTGGTTGTCCCATAAGTCGGCGGCCCGCACAATCCCCCGCTTGGATACAAACGGCAGCATCGCCAAGACAACGTCTTCGCCCGACCGGGCGGTGAACCGGCGCACTCCCCCGTCGTCGGGACGCTTTGCTTGCGTGAGCACATGAACATCGCCGGTAGCTTCCAGTACCGGAGCCACGGCCTCGAGTCGGCGCGCATTGTCGTGGTTTCCGCTGATCACTGCGAGCGTCGCACCGGTTCGGGATAGCTCCAGCAGTGCCTTGTAAACGATCTTCTCGGCCTCGGCAGTCGGAGCTGCAGTCTCGAAGAGGTCCCCGGCGACGATGATCAGGTCCACGTCGTTGTCTGCGGCGATCCCAACAATCTCGGATAGGACGGCCCGATGTTCGTCGGCGCGGCTGTGGCCACGGATCGTCTTGCCCACATGCCAGTCACTGGTGTGTAAGAGCTTCACTAGCTACACACCCTCGAATGGATCAGAAGGCGCACTGGACGTCGATTGCGGCGCGCTGGCTCCGGATAGGTCGGCTTCTGACGAACGCGTCGCCCATGCCGGAAAGGGGAACTCGACCAGCAACGGGACCGGCAACCGGGGCTGACTCAGGTACATCGAACCTGGTTTCAAAATCGTGGCTCTCTGTCTCTGCACACCGGGTAAGAACCCGTATTGATCGCGTCCTGCCTCGGCTGTATCGAGGCGGCCCACCACCCGGATGGCGCTGTTAGCCACTACTCGTCGTTCGACCTCGCTCGCGGTCTGCTGGGCGCCGATCAAAATGATGCCCAGGCTGCGGCCGCGCTCAGCGACATCGAGCAGAATCTCCTTAATTGGACTCGAACTATCACGAGGTGCGTACTTATTTAGCTCGTCGAGCACGATGAACTGCAGCGGCTCGGCGGTGCCGCTGGCCTCCTTGGCCTCGAACGACTGACGCAGCACCACGCCCACCACAAACCGCTTGGCTCGGTCATGAAGCTGATGAATGTCGACGACAGTCAGTTGGTTGGCATCAAGATCCAGCGAGTGGCCGGTGGCGTCGTTCATGTCGGCGCGAATGAGATGGGCTAGGTGCCGCTCGGCGCTGGCTAGTCGACGCACAAAAGCGTTAATCGTTCCGCCTCCTATCGCTCTGCCGCTCCAGCGAGGGTCCGGATGGTCTTCAGGGTCGAGCGGGATGAGCTTCGACTCGATCACGTCGACCAGCGCACGGAAGGTGCGCACCGTCGTGCCCTCGATACGCACAGCGCCATCACTTGTATCGCCTTCACTGGCGTGCTCGCGCAGCCGGTCGGTGACCGAGCGGACGACGATCGTGTACTGCTGGCGTTCGTCTTCGGCATCGGCGAACAGGAACGGCAATAGCCCCTGCTGGCAGAACTCGGCGATCGTCCAGAAGTACGGCCTCACGCCCGTGATACGCGCACCTGTCATAGGCGTAGCGTTCGGGTCACCAGGGCGCGGTGGCGCAACGATGCCGACACTGGTGAACGGCCCCGGCTCAAGGCCGAGATGGCTGTATCTCCCACGCGCGACTTCGTCCATGCTGGTGTTCGGATAGTCCAGGAAGAGCAGGTCCTCTCCCTTGACGTTAAAAATGAGACCCTTGGTATTTGTCGCCTTCTCGGCGAGCACGCCGCTCCGAAATAGCGAATAGAGAAGGAAGGTGGCGTAGCTCGTTTTCGTAGCAACGCCGGAGATACCACTGATGTTGATGTGCGCTCCCTTGGTGCCATCGACAAAGTCGAGATCCAGGTAGATCGGATCGTTGTCTCGGCTCAACCCAGCGGGTAGACGACGCTCGACATCTGTAAAGTCGAGCGCTTCGTCGCGCTCTTCGTCAGTCGCCTTGCGGACCTCGTTACCAGGCGTCGGTGGCACAAACGTCTCCGGCACAACCCGAGTGAGCTGCACCATGGCTGCCTCGCTGACCTCGGCCGGCAAAATGCCGTCAGCAATCAGAAACACATCACTGTCAAAGCGGGCGCCTTCGTGCCGAGCGCGAACCTGGCCGACGATGCCATAGTGGGTGATCTTCTCGCCTGTCGCCAGGATTCGATCAAGGGCGACGACATCGTCGAGCTGCAGATTGCATCCTGGCGCTATCGCAACCCAGAACTCCAACGGCGTCGCGTCCTCGGTTCCAAGAACCCGCCCTACAACATTCAAAGACTCACTCACACGTCACCCGTTCTCACTGCCTCTGCTTGACCCTAAATGATCATGTCACCCTGTACGCCACGACTGTGACATCGCCTTCGTGAGGAACTAGTCACTCGTTGTCTGATCAGATGGTTGAGTAGACAGTTGATCTTGAGCTAACTCCCGCTCCCACTCAATCGGCGACGTGTCCCTAATGATCCGAAGTGCATTCGGAAACTGATTTCGCCCAAAGAGCAGCTCTTGTCGAACGTCGTCATCAGTGTCAGCCGCCAAAATAGCCGCTGCCGCATCAGACTTCAGGTGACGAGCGAGTTCCCTGCGAACCTTGTTTGATTCGTCGGTCGCCAGCGCCGCCTGGCGTTCTGCGGGAAGACGGCGAACGACGGCGGCCCGAACGTCAGGGGCGGCGGCATTAACAAAGAGATCGACCAACTCATCGCTCCAGACCTCTGCCCAGACGGCGATGAATTTCAACGTTCGTGGGCCACCCACCTTTGCGGCGGCCGTGATGACAGGCAACCGCTTTCGGTCATTCGATACCAATCTCTCAATCTCACCGTCGTCCCTTAGCTGACTAATGATGTTCACCATCACACCAATGTCGACCGTCTCGCCTAGGCGGCTAAAGAACGCTGCTCGATCCTTCGATCCTCGAGCGGGGAGGGCCGGAGAGCTTCGGAGAAGTGCGACCATGGCTTCGATTCGCGGCTCCTGGGCCCGATCGCTAAGAAGAGCCCGTAAAGCCGCGTCGGGGCAACGTGGATGTTGCGCTGCTGCGGCTCGGACCGCCGCCTGGCTATGCGCGGCAAGTTCTCGCAACTCCTCTTCGGCTAGATCTGGGTCGGCAAGCCGTGACATCGGGTCGTTCAGCGTCACCAAAGCCAACCGCTCGACTGCAGCTTTCCGAACGACTTTCGATCTGTCCTCGGTCAACTGCTTAAGAAGCTGATCGTCGCAATTTGGGCCACGCAACAAGGCCAGCTTGACGGCCTTCGTGCCTCCGCTAGCCAACGGCCGGAGCATCTCACCTGAGCAAGCTGGGTTGCAGGCGAGGGCAAGCTGAACTGATTCACTCGCGTCGGTTGACAGCTGGCTGAGCAGTGTTCCATTCAGACTTGGGTTTCGCGCCAATGCGGCTCGTATCGCAACCTCAGGTGATCTACTCAGGGAATGTTGGGCTGCTTCATTTGCGGTAGTCACCGCGATGACGAACCCGAGAGTGTCGAGCCCTTCACTGACCTGTCGGGAATCAGCTAGCGCACCTGCAATCACTCTGTTTTCAAATAGCTTGCGCAACGCGAACTCATCGTCAACCGGTTCCGCAGCGCTGCTCTGCCACATCCACGAACCAGGTCGACCAACCATGTCATGAGGCAGGTTGCGCAGCGAGATGAACTCTTCGGCTGCGGACGTTAACGGCGCAAGATCCTTTGCACCCGCAAACCGAAGGTGTTCGATCTCAGCCCACACTGGCCACCAAGCTGCAACCGCCGAGGACTGATTTAGCTCAAACCGTCGATCAATCTCGGCGATCGAACGAAGCTCCCCAGGCACGAGGTCAGCGAGCACGACCTGCTTGGTGCCCTCATTTTGTTTGGCTTCTAGCCTGACGGCACTGTGTCGAAGCCGGAAGGTGGTCGTCGACTTCATAGGTCTCAGCTCGAACGCCACTGGATGAAACGGTCTTGCATCGGCATATGCAGCTAGCTCGTTGCGATACCACTCGCGATCGTCGTCCGAGTCCGATTCGTCGTTCCCGAGGAGCACCTGGCTGAAGCGCCGTCCAAATCCAAGCTCGTAAACAAATCCTCGCTTTGACTCGGTGTGATACTTCCATCCGGAGCTTTCCAAGTGGGGCCAGATCAACGCATGCAGTTCACTTCCTGGGTGGCCGGTAGCGCTCACTCCAATCCTCTAATCACGCTGCATCCTTCTTTATCGACGGCGACGCCCCAATCAGATCGCTCATATCTCAGAACAAGGCGCCGATATGGGTGTGGTTCGTTGAACAAAGAGCCTTCATCTGCACCACGATGTTCGCTTCAACAACACTGAATGTGCTCGCTCTTAGCTCGGTTCACTTTGTAGCCGCTGGCAGCGGCCATGCTTGTCGGACTCCACTTATGTACGAAGCAGCTGTGACAACAAGAGAGCAACGGCGAGAAATCTCTGACCCGAGCTGTCACATCTGTGAGCGACTGGGTGTGATGTCTATTTCGCGAGTTCGTGTTAGGGCGCCGCGTCAGTGAGCGACAGGATCGCTGCTGGACCAGCCGTCGGCCTTGTCGTTTTACTCATCGTCGGCCTGATGGCGGTGACTCTCGCCAGCAACGGAGAGTCGGTGGCACCTGCCCTCGAGCAAGAACCGAGTGCGCTACCCACGCCACCAACGTTCGCCGAGCCGACCGGGACTGCTCCCTGGGCGCTCGAGTTGTTGGCACAGCTGTCAGTCAACGATGAACCTGCACCCGTCCCCTACGACCGCGATGACTACGACGGCTGGCAAGACGCGGATGGTGACTGCCAGTCGACTCGTCATGAAACGCTGATCGCCGAGAGCGTCGGCGACATCGGCTTCACCGACAGCAGCGAATGCAAAGTCGCGCAGGGCTCGTGGATTGACCCCTACACCCTCGTCGATATCACCGACGTGGCGAATGCATCTATCGACCATGTCGTCTCGCTCTCAGAATCCCATCACGCAGGAGCCTGGGCTTGGTCCTCGGAGTTCAAACGAGCGTTAGCCAACGACATCGATGATCCAGCAACCCTTGCGGTGTCGGCTACTTCGGTGAACGGCAACAAAGGTGCTCGTGGCCCAGACGAGTGGCTCCCCGACGACCCTGACGCCCGTTGTTTGTACGTGGTCGCTCGAGTTCGGATCAAGACCAGGTGGCACCTGACAGTGAGTTCGACAGAACATCAGGCGCTCATGGCTGGGCTGACCAGTTGTGTCGAGCAGGAGTTGCCCACCGAGCCGGAGACGACCCCGCTCGCGACTGTCGACTTCACCGCAACCGTCCCGACCCCAAAGCCCGCACCGACGGCGATCGTCACTCCGGGCACTTGCGATACCAGATACCCGGCCACGTGCATACCGATCAGTGACGGCGACCTCGACTGTGCTGATATCGCTCAGCGTGACTTCGAAGTAGCCGGCAGCGATCCGCACAACTTCGACGGCGACGACAACGGCCTCGGGTGCGAAGTCCCGTCGGACTGAACCTGCGCTCAGCTCTTGGATGCGAGCAGGGCTTCGATGCGGTCGAGTTGTTCACGCAGCTCTTCGATTCCTGGCTCGTCGTCTTCCTTCACGAAGAGCGCCGCGATGCTGGCGGTGAGCACCGATAGGCCTGCGATGCCGACGAT
>Ga0209831_1001961_pt1 | contig 18358 bp, 10 predicted proteins | sample Maine_Asex4_meta_FD_187451 | JGI IMG/M metagenome (GOLD analysis project Ga0209831, IMG submission 187451) | Marine algal microbial communities from Maine, USA - Maine_Asex4_metaG (SPAdes) (version 2) | ecosystem: Host-associated > Algae > Red algae > Unclassified | place: Maine, USA | collected...
AAATGAGTATTCGCTGGCCTTCGTCCCCAAGGTAGAAATCTCGATCTGGGTGGAAGACCAATTCGTGGATGCCGTTTTCGACCGCATCGTCGAAGTGTCTCGTACCGGACGTTTGGGAGATGGGAAGATAATGATTTTGACGGCAGACCAAGCACCTTTGCTGTGATTTGGGAGAATCTGACCACCCAAATTGCGAAGATTATGCTTTCTTAGCAATAATCCGACGATAGAATCGTTAAATAGTTTTAAGTAAAATGAATGAAAACTGGGACTAACGACAGTCGTCAGTTTCCCCTTCCTATCGGACGATTAAGCAAATTTGGATTTTGAAATGAAGATGCCACTGACCACATTTATGTCTTACCTGTTAGTGCTGCTTGCCATGTCGGCATCAGCACTGGCCACAGAAAAGATTGATTTTGAATCACAAATTAAACCGATTTTTGATAAGTATTGCCTTGAGTGCCACGGCGAAGAAAACGAAGAAGCATTCCGAATAGACGTCAACAGCGACATGTTGCTGTACGTTAACGAAGGTCATCCTGAAACTAGCGACTTGTATAATTTCATGACGCTGGAAGAAGAGGACGACATGCTCATGCCACCTATCGATCATGAGCCTCGGCCAGAAGGATCTGAGATCCAATTAGTGAGTGCTTGGATTGCTCAAGGTGCTCAAACGGAACCTGCCAATGAGAATAATGTTGACTCAGCTTTGTTCAGCGAAGATGCCGGCGCGGACGAAGTAGGCGAAGGGGCCGCTGCTGTTTCCCCTGAAACACAGCGCATGTATAACGCACTTGGTTCTCTGCACACCGCGGCGGTTCACCTACCAATCGGTTTACTGTTGGGAGCGGGTTTGTTCGCGATCTTTAGCCTTGGCGGCAGTTTTGTGATGAGTGACTGTGCCTATTATTGTTTGTGGCTGGGAACCTTAGGCGCGATTATCGCGGCAGCCTCTGGATGGTACTACAGCCCGATGGAGCATCGCGGCACTGTCACTAGCGTCGCTGATTTTTTGGACCAGACACAGCCCGTTTTCTGGCACCGATTGGGTGGAATTATCGCCACAGTTCTTGCGTTACTACTTTGTCTGTTCGCCAAAGCGGCTCGTGGATGTAATCCCGACGATGGGATGATGTGGAAACTGGGCGCGATTGTGTTGGCGGGTGCTATTGGCTGGGTCGGACATACCGGCGGCGAGCTAACTTATGGCGAGGACCACTACAAGGATCTCAATGAACTGGTTGATTCATTTATCGACCCAGGTGAAAGAGATGCTACGCCAAAGGCTGAAAGTACAGATGCCGATGAAGTAGATACCCAAGATGAAGTAGATACCCAAGATGAAGTAGATACCCAAGATGAAGTAGATACTGAAGATGACGTAGATACTGAAGAGGAAATTGATACCGAAATCGAAATCGAAGGTGTTGAAGAGGGCACCTTGATTTCACCATCGGATATATAAGTAACGCTGACACGTTTGGGGTCATTAAAAAACGAATACGACGCTCTCTCTAATGCTGGTAAAGAATTCACTCGCTTGCACTTTTTGAAGTTGCACTTCGCATGCCTTTTCGGACCAACGGCCCAGTAATTTACCTAACTCAGCCCGAAGGGCTGGGTGTTGTGTCCGAACTATTATTAGGGCCAAAGGTCCGGCCATTTACGATTCTACGTTTCCACAGCCAATCAGACTGCCAGGCCGTTGGCCCTAAATATTTCTAATTCAAAACGAGCCCAGCCCTGCTGGGCTAGGAAAACCACCACAGCTTTGCCTCTAACACAATTAATACAACTTTAAAACTCGCGCCCCAGACTTGTATAGGGGCAACCGGTGTCCTTAGTTCTCCATCGATGCGTGAACTCTAACAGGCTATGGATGAGAACATGGAACTGCCTGCACAAAAACAGATCATCGCAGATTTGAAGAGCGATCGCGAAGAAGCGCTCGCCAAGTACTTTTCACAAATCCGCGGTCGCCTGGAAAAGATCGTCAAGTTTCGACTGGACTACCGCTTGAACGGTCGAATCAGCCAATCTGATATTCTCCAAGAAGCTTACGTCCGCGCCGCCCAGCGCCTGGACGGATACTTGAAGAAACCGGAGATGCCATTCTTCGTTTGGATTCGCTTGGAGACACAGCAACATATTTTAGACATTTACCGCAAACACTTCGAAGCCGAAAAACGCGACGTCCGTAAAGAGATTTCCTTCAGCCGACCGCAACACGATAACGCTGGACAAACTTCGATGGCGTTGGCGGCCCACTTGGTCGCGGAAATGACTTCCGTCAGCCAGCTGATCGAGAAGTCGTACCAGATCGAAAAGCTACAGGACAGCCTTAACACGATGAGCGAGCTTGATCGCGAAGTCATTGCGTTGCGTCACTATGAAGAGCTTTCCAACATTGAAACAGCTGAAGTTCTGGGAATCGAAACCTCAGCTGCCAGCAAACGATACTTACGTGCACTGAAACGATTAAAAGAAATACTTGAGGAGAACCCTTCAGCCTGAGAAGAAGCAGGGACGGGTATACCGACACGAAGACACGATTATTTCACTCATGGAAGCGTCAAACATTCTGAGTCACCGCGATGAAACAGACGCCAAAGCAAATCGACGACACGCAGACGCTCGAAGATATCGTCGAACAATTCACCGCAGAGATCCGCGCCGGTCAGACGCCCGATGTCCAGAAGTACGCTCAGCAACACCCAGCCCACGCGGATGAACTTCCTGACCTTCTGTCTTCGGTCGCAATGATTGAGGGACTGAAAAACTATTCGCCCAATTCTGCCGTCCCAGACCAACGGTTTACGGACATTGACGTTCCTGATTTCTTGGGCGAGTACCGCATCGTCCGCGAAATTGGCCGTGGTGGCATGGGAATCGTCTTCGAAGCCGTTCATGAGACGCTCGGCCGGCGCGTAGCGATCAAGGTCATGACCGCCGGATCGATCAGTAACACGAAACACCTCGAACGTTTTCATCGCGAAGCCGTTTCCGCAGCCAGTTTGCACCACACCAACATCGCCAGCGTCTTCGGAGCCGGCGAAGATAACGGGCTGCACTTCTACGTCATGGAATTTATCGACGGGCAATCGCTCAGCCAGATTCTCAGTGGTGGAACGTTGGGCTTAAGCGAAACCGTCAATTTCCAAGCCAACTCTGAAACACGAAAACAATCACCTTCTCCCTCCCTAGAGGTCCATGGAAGTGATGAAGATTTGATCATCGGCGACCAAATAGTAATGGCAAAAAACCGTTACAAATGGGTGGCCGACACAGGGCAGCAAATCGCTGATGCATTAGCCTATGCCCATGAGAAGAACATTCTTCATCGCGATATCAAACCTGCCAATCTTGTCATGGACTTTCATGGGACTGTGTGGCTGACAGATTTCGGATTGGCAAAAAACATCATCGACGATGCGTTAACCAAAACGGGCGACATCATCGGCACCCCTCAATACATGGCCCCTGAATCCTTCTCCGGCAACTATGATTCCCGTAGCGAAACGTACTGTTTGGGACTAACGCTGTACGAGATGGCAACGCTAAAGCCAGCGTTCAAAAAATCTTCCCCCGGCCAAGTCATCAAAGCCATTACGACTTCAAGACCGCCGGCTCCCAAGAAAGTGGATCCGCGGCTACCACGAGATCTCGCCACGATCGTTGAAAAAGCGATATCGCGCGAACCTCAGTCTCGTTATCAAACGGCAGCCGAAATGCGAGACGATCTTCGCGCGTTCATCGAGGATCGCCCCATCGCAGCACGCAAAATGTCCGTCTGGGACAATGTGGTCCGCTTCAGTCGACGCAATCCGCTGGCCGCCGGATTAGCCGCGTTTTCGATGCTGACACTGGTGCTGTTGGTCGTGACCATGTCGATCGGCTATGCCGTCACCAGGTCAGCGCTCAACCGCGCTGAATCGAACGTGGACATCGCCTTGGAAGCTTTTGATCAAACGTTTCAACAGTACATCACTCAAGGCGACAGCGAATCCTACGCCAGCGACGTCTACGGTTTCGAACAGATTGGAGGCATCGAAAAAGCCATCACCAAAGAAGACGCTCAGTTCGTTGAAAAGATGTTGCAATACTACCAGCAGTTAGCGATCGACAACAAATACAGCAAGGATGTCCAAACTCAAGCCGCGAACGCCAGCCGTTTGGTGGCCAATGTGCAACGTTTGATCGGCCAACCAGACAAAGCGCTGAAATCCTATCAAGAAGCGCTGAACGAATTTGAAATTCTGGCCAAGAGGCGGTCACGTTCGCTAGATACGCTGCTGATGGCCGTTTCGACGCGTAACGAAATGGCCAGCCTGCAATCTTCCACCGGCCAGTGGAAACAGGGATTGCAATTATTGTTTCTATCCAAGGAACAACTGGAAAAGCACCCTCGATTCAACGACCCCGCCATGAAACTGAAGTGGGTGCAAACAATCAATCAAATCACTTCTGGCCATGTGAAAATGATTTTTGGATCTGACTATTCAACAGCAGCATCCCAAACACCACAGGACACCAAAGGTTTTGATCTGAGCCATCCCCTAACCGATGGCCGATTGGCTCCAGGTTCGTTGGCCAACATGCTGGATCAAATTACCGAACTAGGACGTGCTGCAGCACGCGCAGCTGACCGACTGACAACAGCCGACCCCGACAATCAACGTGTTCGTGTCGCTCGCGCGGAAAGCTATTGCCATCTCGCGCTGCACGAAATCCGTGAGGGTGACACGCAGTCAAATAAATCCCTGCAGGTTGCCATTGATGAACTCAACACGCTGATAAAGATCTCGCCAACAAATCCCCAGTATCACTACCTGTTGGCGTTGACCCAAGCCATCGTTTCCAAAGGCCAAGGCAATATTCGCGCTTTCGCTGCGCTGAAGAAAGCAAAATCCTTGATCGCGGAACTATCGAAAAGGTTTCCAAAGATGCTGGCCTATCGCCAACTTTTTGGATCGGTCTGTATCGAACTCGGTGGACTGCAAATTCAGCGGGAAGATCTGGACGACGCCGAAGCAAACTTGCAACTGGGCAGCGAAATTTTGCTGCAATTGGATTCTGAGATGCCGCTGGATTGGAGCGCCAAGATCAACGGGCTCAAGTTAATCAAACACTTGGAGTCGCTGGCCGGTCAACGAGTTGCCAGCGGTGACGCCAATGACACGATCGAAATTCTCATGCGGATTAACCAACTCGAAGAAGCGCTAAGACTTCGAAAATTCGAATGAGAAGTGGACCTCGTCGATCGCGCGACCGTTTTGCTCCTATCAACCTCCCCCCTGCCCTGCTAATCTGTGGCGATGAATGCTACACGACGAAAACCGGAACTCATGGCTCCCGCCGGACATTGGGCTCAATTACAGACAGCCATCGAGGCAGGTGCCGATGCCGTTTATTTTGGGCTCAATCACTTCTCCGCCCGCGCCAAAGTCGGTTTCGATCTGGAAGAGCTTCCCGAAGTCATCGAAACGCTGCACCAACGTGACGTAAAAGGTTTTATCACATTCAACACCTTGGTCTTCGATCATGAAATCCGCCAGGCCGAAACAGCGATTCTAGGCATGGCCGCTGCCGGATGTGACGCCATCATCGTCCAGGATGTTGGCATCGCGAAACTGGCCAAACAGATCGCACCGGATCTCGATATCCACGGCAGCACCCAGATGTCGATCACTAGCGCTCAAGGGGCTGACCTGGCGGCTTCGCTGGGATGCAGTCGCGTTGTACTGGGACGCGAACTGAGCACGACAGACATCCGAAAAATCGCCAGCCAAACCGACGTCGAACTGGAAGTTTTCGTCCACGGTGCATTGTGTGTGTCTTATTCGGGGCAATGTTTCAGCAGCGAAGCGTGGGGTGGACGCAGCGCTAATCGTGGAAAATGCGCACAAGCATGCCGCCTTTCCTACGACCTGATCGTCGACGGTGAGAAAAAGGACTTGGGTGATCTCAGATATTTACTTTCACCCGGCGACCTCTACGCGATCGAACAAATCCCAGAACTGATTGACATTGGCGTCCACTGTTTGAAGATCGAAGGCCGGTACAAAGACGAAAACTACGTCGCCGTCACAACGGCCGCTTATCGGCAAGCAATCGACTTGGCCATGATGGACGTTGAAAATGAAATTAGCCCGGAGGAACTCAACGACATCACGCAAGTCTATTCGCGCGGACTCGGCCCCCACTTCATCCACGGAATCAATCACCAAAAAGTCGTCGACGGGCGTTCGCCACGCAATCGCGGCGTGCGTGTGGGTACCGTCGCAGCGGTAACAAAAAACTCGGTGCACATGGAAGTCATTCAACCGACCAAACGTGGCGATGGCATCGTATTCGACGCCGCCGGGTGGCGTAGTCCCGATGAACCAGAGGAAGGCGGGCATGTCTACGAAGTCACTCGCATCGACGATACGCATGTAAAGCTGGAGTTCGGCAAAGGCGAAATCAACTTCAGCCGCATTCGCGCCGGCGATTTGGTTTGGCGGACACGTGACGCTCAATTGGTTAAACAACTCAAACCGCTGACCCAGCCAAGTTCTCCCGTTCGCACCAAACCGATCAGTTTCCATGTCGTGGCGAACGTTGACCAACCGATCGCCGTAACGGCTACTTTAGAAAACGGACTGACGGCGTCTTTCACCGGCGAGGATCCATTAGACGCGGCTCAGAAACGCGCACTCGACGCCGAAGCGCTTAGAGAGAAGCTTGGGCGGCTCGGGGGAACGCCGTACCATTTGAACGAGATCAATTTTGAAAACGACAGCCCCGTTTTTCTCCCGACCAGTCAGCTGAATCAGATTCGTCGTGAGCTCGTTGATAGCCTTTTCGAACAAAGCGGGCAAATTAAACCTATCGAAGCGACGCCAAAAATTGACACGCTGTTGCAGCAGCGCGGTCAACTTCCCAACCAGCCCGATACGGCCACGGGTAAAGTCAACTTACACATTTTGGTACGTTCGGCCGACCAATTGGACGCCGCGATTGCCGCCGAACCAGCGTCGATCACGCTGGACTATTTGGAACTTTACGGGCTGCGTGATTCGGCTGAGAAAGTGACCGCCGCCGGTATCCACTGCCGCGCCGCGAGTCCGCGCGTTCTCAAACCAAGCGAACAGAACGTAATCAAGTTCTTACTGTCGCTGGAGTGCGATATCCTAGTGCGTTCGGCGGGACTGCTGAAAGATTTGGTAGAGGACCCTCGTTCGATTGGAAAACTGATTGGCGATTTCAGTTTGAACGCGGCTAATTTTCTTTCGGTGGAAGCCTATCTGGCGATGGGGCTCAAACGCATCTCGCCGACTTATGACCTCAACGGCCAACAGATTGCCGAACTTACGACGCAGATTCCCGCTGAAAAACTGGAGGTGATTGCCTACAGTCACTTGCCCGTCTTCCACATGGAGCACTGTGTCTTCTGTCGATTTTTATCCGAGGGCACCGATAGTTCTAACTGCGGGCATCCTTGTGAAAAACATCAGATCTCAATCGAAGACAACCAAGGCCGTAAACACCCCGTCATGGCCGATGTGGGTTGCCGCAACACGGTCTTCGGGGCCGAAGCGCAGTTTGATGCTCAGTGGGTCGAACAGTGGTGGCAAACGGGCATCAAAGATTTTCGGATTGAGTTCGTTCATCAATCCGGCGAGCAGATCACCGAAGTGATGACCGCGTTTAAGTCGTACTTCGCCGGCACGATCACCGCCAGTGACTTGGAAACGATGCTCAACACCGACCAAGTCCAAACCACACAAGGCAGTTTCTTCGTGCCGCATGATTTCAAGGATTTGGTAGAGCTAAAGTAACGTGGTGCAGGTTTTCAACATGCTATGCGCGCCCTCCTTCGGTGTCAGCGTTAGGTGAGCCAACGGTGACGCTGGGACTCACGCAGTCAGGCAGTTCCGCCAATCTAAAAAAGCGTCCTTTGGCCAAAATCGACTCATCCAAAGACCATCGAAAGAAATTTCACGCTCTCAAAGAAGAGCTGATTCAGTGGACAAGCTGGGGCTGTTCTATTGAAGCAAAAATGCTGATGATGAAACTTCACGAAAACTGAAAACCAAGGATGACGCTGTGAAGCCTCGCCCCCGCTAAGCCCCCTAGATAGTGTGCCTACTCCCAATTTTTTTCATCATTCCGGCACTAAATCGCCTTTCTTAAAGCATCCACATGTTTTCCTGATAATCTGAGACCGGAAAAAGCGGTTACTTATTTGAGGAGGTGCGTTTACTCGATATTGAATCAACAGATGTGATTCATCCCAATAACGGGCAAAGGCGAGTGCAGGCTTAGTACGATTTTGATCGTACTTTTTTTATGCGCAGACTTAGTGAATCAGGAGCTGGCAATCGCAGCGGGAGAACGAACCGAACTATGGCGTTCGGGGATTTCGATAGTTTTTTTTACAAATAGGGGACGAGAATGATCTACCAAGCAAATTTGACAGAGCTGGCGAACTTTAGCGATGTGACGGCAGAGTTTTACGACTTCTACAGAGACTTCGGAGTCTTTGAAGGGTATTTCCATTACACGAAGTATCTCGATAAATTCCTTGACGCTGCGGGCGAAACAACTCGGGACGCGGAGGCAATCGCCGCGATCAAGTGCTGCATGGACGCAGGAACCAACGAAATCGACAGCGACGATGTTGATGACACTTTGAACGAAATCGCGTTCATTCGCAACATGTCGGTGTTAACAAAACAGAAGTTGTTGGAAGCTGACTTTTCGACTGGAAAAGGTGTTTATGCACTGACAGCGCTCGGAGCAGTTGAGGTGATCGGACTATGTCCGAATACTTTTGCCCAAGAAAGAATCGTCTTTAATGGTGGCGGCAACGCGGCACCGTCGATTCCCGATAGCCAGCGGCAGTACGATGGCGATAACGCATACGACTACTGCGAAGAGTATGAGGAGTTCTAAAACTTAAGGGCCATTTGCCGGTGCAGAGTTCTTGACATCACGCCTTGTGTCACACCGGCCCAGAACCGGCATCATTTCTGACTACCGAGATCGTATTAAATTTCACTCCCAACTAGATCAGGTACTATTTTGAATCGTCTGCAGAACAAATTTTTCGCTTCGACTTTGGTCTTTTTCAGCTTTCTCTTTCCGGTATTGAGCGGAAGTCAATGCCAGAGTGTCTTTGCCGATGAATTCGCGACTTCCTTTATCGTGTCTCCGAAATCATCAGGTCCTCTACACAGAGAGTGGACGTCAAAGAACGGTCTCCACAAGCGAACTGGCACACTAACTAGAGTTACGGAAACAACGTGTCAAATTTCCATTGGCACCACGTTAAAGACTATTTTTCACAGTCAACTTTCTGAGCAGGACCAGTTATTTCTGGCCGCCATGGAGAATGTAGATCTTGAGAATGCAACGCAAGTTGAAGAAGGTCTGTTCCGAATCTCAAACAAGTTTGACTATCCAAGTGCGGTTCAACAGTTGATAGGTAGGCCGATTGAGGTCACCACCTCCGCTGGTGTCACCTACTCTTGTTCTGAGTTGCTGGAATTGAATCCACGAAGAGCGCGGTTTCAAGACGGTAAGGCACGACCCCGAAGTATCAACCTGTGTGATTTTGATTCATTTTCTAAATTCAAACTCCTGTACAACCGTTATTGGGCGGCGGAGTACAGTCGCAATTTTAAAGAACTGGCAAAGGTCGCCAAACTCGCAAAAAGGAATTACTCGTTTGCGTGGAAGAATGGCTTGGCTTCACCCAGCTACTATTTTCCAACCGGAAAATCAGCAACGTCGCAGGAAAGCTGGGGACTGGAATGGTCACCTTCATGTCTCTCGCGTGGATCAGTCGTTGAGGATGGGTTTTCGTCTGGCTGGAGCGTTAACTATTTCGGTGGTTGGGAGAATCATGACTTCACGTCAGCGAAGAGGAAAATTTCCGAATCCAAAAAACGCGATAGAAAACTTGCCGCCGAAACAGCCCGATTGAAAAAGAAGGCTTACCTTGCAAGTCGCAGTAGCTATTGGAGTTACCGATCGTCGACTCGCTCCAGAAATAGCGGACGAGTTTCAGTAAAGGGCTATTATCGCAGAGACGGCACCTACGTCCGGCCTCACACTCGGAGTTACCCGAGACGCTAGGGGAACTTCACGGGGGCAGGTTTGGTTTTCGATTTTTGGTGTGGTAGACTCTAAGGAAACTTGATTTCCTGTCTTTGGGGAGTTGTCATGCATCGTAAGCCACGTGTTCAGTCTCCCGGTGCGATCTGCCATTATCACGCGAACCCCCTCGATCGAACTGCGCATCCCGTTCTGAGCTCCAACCGACAATGTGATTCCACAGAAGATCTTACCTTTGCGAAAACCCGTAGAAATTTAATTCTGCATCCCCCACTTTAATACGTAGCTCTCGCCTGAGAGCGATGATAAACTCGCCCGCATATGAACGAAAAAGCAACGACTAAAATTTACGACAGCTGGAATGTTGACGTGCCGAGTCGCATTCGGAATACGCTTCTAAAGAACAAAGTCTATTCGCCTGCAGATTTAGAAACTGCGGAAATAAAAATCACAAGTGGAACAAAGAAACACGGAGATCTATTAGGGCTTCGGATGTCGCTTGGATTTTCGGATGTTAAACGAGAACAATTCAGAAATGATCTGCCAGAAACGCTGCGAAGTGTTAGCTGGAAAGAAGTCGAGCTGAAAGTCAGCCCTCGAATCGAGAGAATACTGGAACGATATCAGCTTGACACTATCGAAGATATTGCAAGGTTCCTCGATCTAGAATCCGCTACTTGTCCGGACACTTACAAAACTCAACATGTAAGCGAAATTTCAAATTTTGGTAATTCGTCATTCGGTCAATTGAAAGAGGAGTTCAAACGGCTTTGCAAGTTGGGTCTTGATGACTTTCGCAACGATGGACTTCAGAATGTCAGCACTGCTGCGGATTTGATTGATGCGATTTGCGAAAAGCTTACAGTTCGCGAGAAAGAAATCTTCACTTCCCACGAAAAAGGTAGCGTACTCTCCAAAAAACTTGGGGTCGCAGCACCAAACATCACCCGGACCAAAAATAAGATCAAAGAGAGCATCACTGCGAGCGAGCGCGAAAAAGCGAGGGAACTTCTGGACAAGTGCTGGGGGCCGAGTGGAACGCTAATAGCTGTTCAGATTAACGAAGCTGTTGCGATGACAGGTGCAGAGCATAAAGACGAGGTGCGACTTCTGCACAAGATATCGGATGCCGATTGCTTTTGGGATGAAGAGGCCGAAGTGCTTTTCAAAGTCTCAAAGAAACGGAAGCAAGAAATTGCCGGCGAGTTAAGCAGAATCGACAGCAGCGAAATCAATTTCAACCAACATGGAATTTTTCATTTCCAGCAGAACAACGGTCTGGTGCAAGAGATCAATCGCGAGGAGTTTCGATTTCTGTTGGGAGCCGAGCCAACCGCGAGTAAGTATAAGTCGCAGCTTTCGAAAAAAATGCCTTGGGGAAGGATTTCCTCAAATGGTGTCGACTTCACATTGCTTCGGCCTTCCGGTCTTTTCAATGAAGCAAAAACACTGGTCGCATTCTTGAACGAAAATCTAAAGAAGGACTTTGATATTTCCCCTAGTGGTTCAGTTCGGAGAGTCAGTGACACCACAGAGCGGTCCGACGAGGTCGTCCGCGTGTTGAAGGATGCTGAGGGGGCTCTTACTAAGCAGGAGATTAATGATCGAGTTAAAGATCGAACTAATTATGATTGGCCCATAACCCACTTGGGCAACGAGCTCAATGATCGACTGGAAAGTGTACTTACGGGAGTTGGAAACTACATTCACATTGAAAATCTCGGATTGACTTACGGCAAAGTCAACGTGCTGGGCAAATGGGCCGAACAAAGATTGCTGAACAAGACTGGGCTAACGACATTTGAGGAACTGTTTAAAGAATACAAGACTGCTCATGATTTACCTTATGTCGAAAACGTTTACCAACTTGCATCATGTGCACTCAAGCATCCAAAAATAGATCGCGAAGGCAACAAAGAGAAACTATTTCACGTCGAATCACACGAAAGGAAGCAACGCTGGCACTCCACAAATATTCGCGAGTTTGTCAAAGATCTGCGAGAAAATATAGACTCTCTTGATCCTTCCGAGCGCCAAGCAATCTTCGCTCATAACGGCATTTCCAACACAACGGGACGGCACGTTGAATTTCTAAACAATCTCCGCTCGGGCTCCCTGCCTAGCGAGGCCATTGAAGATTTTTTGAAAGAAAAAGACGAAGTCGGTGAATCAGAAGATGCCACCGATACAACCGAATCGCTAGGCACATTGGCAGAAAAAGACAATGACGAAATTGGCGAAGTCGGAAACGAGGCTCTCACTAGTTCGGCTAGTGCCAACGACGAATCAAGCCCAAGCCCCAACTTACCAAGCGTTTCAACGACTTATGCATTGGCAGCAATGGACAACAAAATTGTCCAATCAACCGACGGAGAGACTGCCGAGTTCTTGATTGAGAAAGCAAAGGCGAAAATCTGGAGGCACGCCTACCTTGATGAGGAGCAAGCGTCTGAAGAGCTTCGCAAATTCAACACCGAGGGTGAGTATTCGCAACGCGTTAAAAGAGAATTTCAATCGGAATACGACTCGGCGAAAAATCTTGTAATTCCTGATGGCTATTCGTTTCAAGTTGATGGGAAAATCGCACAACCCAACCTGATGCAGCGGCACGTTGCGTCCAAGGTTAAGCAACTTCGTAGGTTCGGGAATTGGTCTGGTACTGGAGCGGGAAAAACTCTCTCTGCCATTCTCGCAACGCGGGTGACGAATTCGCGATTAACTGTAATTTGCTGTCCAAACGCCGTCGTCGGAGATGACAGCGACGGCTGGGTGAACGCAATTAAAACGATTTACCCAGATAGCGAAGTTCAGTCGAAAAGTTTTGAGCCAGTTTGGAACTCAGAGGATTCTTTCAAATACCTCGTCTTGAATTATGAGCGATTCCAACAACCAGACTCAGAACCCAAAGTCAAAACGTTTGTCGAAACCAACAACTTAGATTTTGTTGTCATTGATGAAATACATTTCGTAAAGCAACGCGCTGGATCGAGCAGGAAGGAACAGAAAGAATCGGACAAGAACGCATCCAAACGGAGAAGGCTTGTTCAAAAGATGACGATTGCCTCAAGTAAGAAGAACCCAAACATGTGTGTGTTGGGAATGTCGGCGACGCCAGTGATCAACGATTTGCGGGAGGGGATCAGTCTGATCGAAATGATCTCCGGTGAAGAACATGACGACTTGGAACACCGCGCAACATTGAAAAATTGCAATCGACTTCATCAAAAGCTTGTTGCTCACGGCACTCGGTGGAAGCCCAACTATAAAATTGGATTCGAGACGCTGTACCCCGAAGTCGACTGTGCGGGCTTTGTCGAAGATATTCGGGAACTGGGGCCGAAGGCAACGCCGCTTGCCATCGAACAACTCCTCACTCGCGCAAGATTGCCTGAGATTCTAAAACATTTATCCCGCGACAAGCCGACGATCATATACACGTATTTCGTAAGTGAAATTGATGAGGTTCTTCGTAAGGCGGTTCTTGACGCTGACTTGACGGCTGGCTTCTATACCGGAAAACACAAAGGTGGGCTTGAGTTATTCAAGCAAGGCAAGATCGATGTCTTGATCGCTTCGGGGGCAATTGGTACCGGAGTTGATGGCCTCCAGAAATGTTGTAGTCAGTTAATCATCAATGTGCTGCCGTGGACGAATGCGGAGTACGAGCAATTGATTGGAAGGATTTGGCGTCAGGGGCAAGTGGACGAATCCGTCCAAGTGATTATTCCAGTGACTGGTGCAGTTGTCTCCGGCGAATTTTGGTCTTATTGCCAATCTAAACTTGATCGAATCAACTACAAAAAGACGGTCGCTGATGCAGTAGTCGACGGCGAGGTCCCCGAAGGACGGCTTCGGACTTCAGCCCAAGCAAATCGTGATGTCTTGAGTTGGTTAGAAAGGCTCTCAGAAGGGGAAACGCACGCAATCACACGGCGCAAGATTGAATTACCACTGTCCGATGAAGCCGCAGAAGAAAAGCGTCGCTTGGGCCGTTACGGTGACTTTCCGCAGATGAATGGCACTTGGAATCGCTCCAGAAGTAGCACCTTGGCGGAGAAGTTAAAGAAAGACCCCGAACAGTGGTACCACTACCATACGTTGTATCGCCAGGCGCGAGAAGATTGGATCGTCGTGCCATTCCAAGAAATGATTCGCTGGTGCAAAAAGCGACCGAGGAAATCCATCGTCGTTGGAGATTTCGGCTGTGGGGAGAATCTATTGATGCAGGGGCTTGAAGATCATCAAACGGTTCATGCGTTTGATCATGTTGCAATCAATGACCAAGTGACAGCGTGCGATATGTCATCAGTTCCAATCGAAGACGAAACGCTCGACATTGCAGTATTCTGCCTATCTTTAATGGGTGCGAACTTTACTGACTATGTGCGAGAAGCCCATCGAACACTTAAGGTCGACGGTACGCTGCACATTTGGGAAGCAACATCTCGGTTTGATAATGTCGATGCTGGTAATCTCGATGCGTTTCTAAGAGGATTGTCGCGACTTGGCTTTCTCCCACACCCAGCGGAAGAAAAAGGTAGCTTTACACATATCCAAGCAAGGAAAGAGCCAGCCCCTCCATCGCAAGATGTTGAGTTAACGTTTGGTAGCGGTGGGTAAACCAAAGTACGGGGGCTTCGCGGCCGCAGACTTGGTTTTCGGAGTGGAAAGCGACAGTTGGAGACAGCCATAAACCAGAATCAACGTTTTGATCTTGGTTCTGGTTTGTGGCTGTCTCTGAAATTCTTAACCGTTTGCGAGGTGTGCTGACTGGCAGGTCAAAAACGTTTTTAACCTGCCAGAGAGCCCATTCCAGAATGCCGGCAATGGCAGGTTGAAAACCTGCCCCACGTCGCCTTTATTTAAAATTAGGCTGACTTGCTCAGCATATCCTTGATCAGGCCTTCCAGTTTCACGATGTCAGCGGAGAACTTGCGGATGCCTTCGGCCGTTTTCTCGGTCGCCATTGCGTCTTCGTTCATCATCCAACGGAAACATTTTTCGTCGCAGTGTATTTTTGCGATGTCCATGCCCTTAGCAACCGAGGCATCAAGCTTTTGTTTGATCGGTTCTTCGGTGCTTTGCAGCACCTCAAGCAACTTTGGGCTGATCGTCAAAAGATCACAACCCGCAAGTTCGGTGATCTGGCCAACATTGCGAAAACTGGCGCCCATGACTTCGGTTTGGTAACCGAACTTTTTGTAGTAGTTGTAAATTTCGGTGACCGACTGCACACCCGGATCTTCTGCGCCTTCGTAATCGCGTCCTTCTGATTTCTTAAACCAATCGTAAATACGACCCACAAAAGGCGATACCAGTTTGATATCCGCTTCGGCACAAGCGATGGCTTGGGCCAGTGAGAACATCAGTGTAAGATTGCAGTTAATCTTCTCCTTCTGTAGCACCTCGGCCGCTTTGATCCCTTCCCACGTCGACGCGATTTTGATCAAGATTCGACTGCGGTCAGTGCCAGACTTCTCGTAAAGGTCGATCAGTGTTCGTGCTTTGGCGATGGTGCCCTCGGTGTCGAAAGACAAACGTGCATCGGTTTCGGTCGACACGCGGCCTGGAACGACCTTGAGAATTTCATTGCCGAACAAGATCAATACACGGTCAATGATTGATTCAACCAACGCATCTTCGGCACCGCCATCCCCCTTCAGTTCATCAACGGCCTGTTGGACTAAGTACAGGTACTTCTCGTCTTGGGATGCTTGGAGAATCAACGATGGGTTGGTCGTTGCATCCTGAGGCTTGTATTCGGCCATCGACTGAAAATCGCCGGTATCGGCTACAACGGTGGTCCACTGCTTAAGTTGATCTAATTGATTCATTTCTGGGTGCCTTCGTAAAAGAAATTGATGCCTTAGTTTTAGCAAAGATTCAAACCGACGGCAGGATACCTGCAGCGATATCTGCCTCGTTGACAGCGAATTTGGATAAATATCACCAAAAATTCAACAGCCAATCTTCACCGGTTTTTAATTGCCAGCAACCATGTTCCAATCATTTCATGCTAACCCCACATGACATCCTTGGCGAAGGCCAGAAGATCGCGAAACGGCTGGACGCGTACGAACATCGCGGTGAGCAGATCGAGATGGCCGATGCGGTGGCCAATACGATTGCCAAAAAACGCCATCTGATCGTCGAAGCCGGAACCGGTGTCGGCAAGAGCTTTGGTTATCTCGTTCCCGCGATTCTTAGTCTGGCCGAAAACCAAGCCGCCAAGGACGAAGGCAAAAAACGCATCGTCGTCTCCACTCACACGATCAGCCTGCAGGAGCAGCTGATCAACAAGGACATCCCGTTCCTCAATAGCGTCATTCCGCTTGAGTTCTCCGCAGTATTGGCCAAAGGGCGGGGCAACTATGTCAGCTTGCGGCGATTGCAAGACGCTGCCAAGCAAGGCAAAACTGTTTTCTCCAGCGAACAAGAGTTCGATCAAATCCCAATGCTGAAGAAATGGACCCAAACGACCAACGACGGGTCACGCAGCGATTTGCCGATCAAAGTCTTGCCGCAGGTGTGGGACGAAGTCCGCAGCGACAGCAGCAATTGCCTCGGCCGAAAATGTCCGATGTACTCCGACTGTTGGTATTTCAAGGCGCGGAATCGTTTGCAAAATGCTGACGTTCTGATCGTCAACCACGCCCTGTTTTTCTCCGACCTTTCACTACGGCGGTTGGGCGTGAACATTTTGCCAGACTACCACACCGTCATTCTGGACGAAGCCCATACGGTTGTTGATGTGGCGAGTGACCATTTGGGGATCAGTATCACGATGGGGCAAGTTGAGTACACGCTGAAGCGTCTTTACAACGGAGCCCGCAACAAAGGCCTGTTAGTGGTGCACGGGCTTGGCGAAGCGCAGCGGATGGTCGTAAAAACGATGGCCGAATCGGAATCGTTTTTCTTGGACTTACTGGGGTGGGTAGAACGTAATTCCTCCGACCGCGGTCGCCGCAGCAACAGCACGCGCATCACAAAACCTGGCATTGTGCAGAACAAACTTTCTCCGATGCTGCACGAACTGAGCAATTCTGTCGAACAGTCTGCGGAAAAAATCGAAGACGCGTCAGCGAAGCAAAATCTAGTTTCGGCCAGCGAACGATTGACGGCTGTGGCCAACGCGATCGAAAGCTGGCGACTTCAATCGCTGGAGGGCGGAGTTTACTGGCTGGAGCAGTCACTCAGCCGGCAAGGCAAACAGTTAATCAGTTTGATGGCCGCACCGATCGACGTTGGTCCTGAAATTCGCGAGCACTTGCTGAACAAAACGGACAGCGTGATCATGGCCAGCGCCACGATTGCCACTGGGGGCAGTTCATTTGACTTCTTTCGCAATCGCGTTGGGATGACGCAAGGCGATGTCCTGAAGCTGGGTAGTCCGTTTGATTATAAGACTCAAGCAAAACTGATCCTTGTGACCAACATGGCTAACCCATCGGAGAATCGGGAACTACACGAACGTCAGTGTGTTGATGCGATTAAGGAGTATGTCAAACGGACCGATGGACATGCGTTTGTGCTGTTCACCAGCTACGATTTGCTGCGGCGGACGGAGCGCGATCTGACGCCTTGGTTGTCAGAAAACGATTACGGGATATTCAGCCAAGCATCGGGAACTCCGCGCGGTCAATTGTTAGACCAATTCAAATCAACGCCGCGCAGCGTGCTGTTTGGCACCGACAGTTTCTGGCAGGGAGTCGACGTTCAGGGCGATGCGTTACAGAATGTGATCATAACCAAGCTGCCCTTCAGTGTGCCCGATCAACCGCTGCTGCAAGCACGTTTGGATGCGATTCGCGAAGCGGGTGGGAATCCGTTTAACGAATACCAAGTACCCGAAGCGGTGATCAAATTCAAACAGGGTTTCGGCCGATTGATCCGTAGTAAAACCGACACGGGAATTGTGGTGGTACTGGATCCGCGGATTAAGACCAAACAGTACGGAAAGATCTTTGTGCAGTCGCTGCCAGAGACGGAGATCGTTTTAGAGACGATTTAGGTATGAGAGATCAGTGTACACCTCATATGGCATATTAAGCCTCAGTCTTCTTACACTCGAATTCATCTGACGACGCAGACTAGCAAATTCGATCGGGGCGAAACAGACGTTCATAGGCGATGTGTCTACGATCAAAGCCCCTCACCCCCAGCCCCTTCTATGAGTTCCGGTTTGGCAAGGGGTGTTTATTTGTTTTTTACATTGGTTTGGCTTAGCTCCTTTCGTCTTCGCCGTCGCATC
>Ga0209831_1001962_pt1 | contig 18356 bp, 21 predicted proteins | sample Maine_Asex4_meta_FD_187451 | JGI IMG/M metagenome (GOLD analysis project Ga0209831, IMG submission 187451) | Marine algal microbial communities from Maine, USA - Maine_Asex4_metaG (SPAdes) (version 2) | ecosystem: Host-associated > Algae > Red algae > Unclassified | place: Maine, USA | collected...
CGGCCACCGCGGACACCGGCGGTGGCGGCCAACGGTGGCGGGGGACGCGGGGGAGGGGCGGGCAGCGGCTGGCGGCGGCGGCGGTGAGGACGGCAGGGGTGGCGGCTGCGGACGGCAGCGGGAGAGGGAACGGCGGCGGCCGACATCGGTGGCGACGGGAGGGCCGCCGGTCCGGGGGCGGCGCGGCCGACGACGACCGACAGCCGCGAGGGCGGCGGCAGCCGGGAGGGGCGTAGCCGACGGCGACGGGGGCAGCGCGGAATGCGGTGGGTGGGGTGGCGGCGGCGGCCGTGGGCGAGCGAGGGTGGCTGGTGCGGTGCTGACGGTAGGGGTGGGCAATCGGTTGGCTGGGCTAAATCGATAAATTGGGCTTCAGTCACAACCAATGATCGATTTTAAATCGAATTTTTCACCTGCCGCCAGCGAGGCTTGCACGCAGCGGAAAACAGGTGCATGGATGTCACTCTGCAGGCTTGTCTTTGGCTGCTGCTCTCGTATTTATCGACGGTACGCGTAATCGTCCACCCATTCGTGGCTGTCCAGCAACACCCTCGCGCTGGTCCCGGTCGTTCCTTTCTTCGGGTCCCCAGCACCCTGCCTTCCTCTTCTGAGTCACCCCCGCTCCCCGCCTTGCTCTTGGGCGCCTCCCCCGCTCCCTGCCTTGCTCTTCGGCGCCTCCCCCACTCCCCGCCACGCTTTTCGGCGTCTTTCCCGCTCGCGGCCTTGCCTGTCTGCTCCACCCCCGCTCCCAGCCTTGCCTCTCGGCGCCTCCCCCGCACCCCCCCGTCGCTTCTCGGCGCCTCCCTCTGGCGTGCACCATTGGAGTTCAACCGCGTTAGGTCCGAGAGCGGGCTCATCTATTTAACACGACCATCACTCCCCGTGGGTCCTTGAACTCGATGACGAAGTACGCAGAGACAGAACTCCCCTTCTTCATCATAGGCACTGGCCCCCACCGGAAACCGTCGCCCGACCGCCAGTCTGATTCTTGTGTATGAGAAAGGCCGCCAGCGTACTGGGCAGAGGGGCCAGCGCTGGGCACGGTGGCGGCCTGGCTCGACTGGGGCGGCACAGACAGCGTCGACATGGTCAAGGGAGTTGGGCGTCAGCCATGAACCCGTGATGCGCTTCAAGAAAGTCGTGGGGTAGTGGAGGGAACCGCAGTCGTGTAGTGGTTTCTGCCTTCAATTCCGACGGGGCAAGACCCCATCAGAGAACCCAGCACATAATGCGGAGCGACACAAAGGAGAAAGAACACGAACGCCTCGATCACAGGGCGCGAAGCGCACCAGAACGCCGGAACTAACGCTAACGCAACGCTGATTTATTCATTGAAGCAGGCCGACCCAGGAACTCACACTCATATACCCTCAGGAGAAGCAGAGCGCACACGTACCCAGCCCACGAGAACGGTCATAGGGGGACCGGTGCCCAGCGGGCCACGGTCCTGGAACAGGGGCCTCTGGTGGCCCCTGCCACGGATCAAAGGACACTCTTCCACTGGCAGAGATATCTGGCCCATAGAGTTTTGGGTCAGTCGGGACTTGCAAGTCCCTTTAAATCCCAAGGGACTTAGACCCAATATTTTCCAATTCTCAGATGGAAGTCCCTGGGGAATATCTTCGTTGGCCGAGATCTGATCCCGGCTCCGGGTTCCGCCCCAGATGGGGAAGCTTCCAAAGGCTTCCCGGCCCCTCCAGGGGGCCCAGATCGAAGGGACGTGCACCCCTTTCGTCTGTGTCAGGCCCCTCAGGAAGGCCTGATCAGGCGATGCTCCTTCACTCACCCCCCTAGGGGGGGTGTTACGATTGTGGTCGGGGACCACCCTGGGCACCCTCCCCGAGGGGGCGCCACACGTCACCCCCCTCAGGGAGCGCTACGTGGAAACTCGCGACCCACCCTCTCCGGCCCCGGCCGGGGGGTCGTGTCATCCGAGTCAAGGGGGTTTCCCTCACATATCCCCCACCTCAGGGCCCGCGTCTCGCAGGCCCGAGGGAGGTGTGTCACCGCCTCTGACAGGCCCCGGGGGAAGTCCCGGGACTCGTATCCTCTGTTACCCCCCCATCACCCCCTTGGGGGTGTGCTTTGGGACACCCCCACCGGGGGGTCTATCGCACGGGAACGCCCGGGCGCTAGAGAGAGAGGCCCCGAGTCGGGGCACATAAGACGGTCACCGCTGGGCGGCGTTCCGGCGTGCCGGAAATCCCGTAGGTGTCTGGGTCGTCACGTGTTGGGGACGGCGCTCACAGCGCGAGTCCGGGCTGAGCCCCGCGTCCCTGACGACTCTTTGCCCCCCCCTTGGGTGGGGCCCACCTCTTCATTCCGGGTCCCCGCTTTATGGGATCCGATGACGTCGGCCGGTGAGGCCGACGCCGCGGCCGCCATGGCGGTCGATAGCCGACAGGGCGGCTCGGGTGATGTGCTCGGCCCGGAGGAGGAGATTGACGTCACTCCGGCCAACCTCCTGTCGGCTTCGTGGCCGGCACCGGCTGTCCTGGACGACCAGTTTCGGCGGTTCCCTTGCGAACTCCCGGGGCTTTCGCTCGTGGAGTAGCGGTATGCGAAGATTGATAGCCATCGGATGACTATCGTCTGAACGAGCATCCGGGCCTTCTATGGGCCCCTGTATGCCGTCCCCGAGGGGACGGTTACGGACTTCCCCTTCCTCCGTCGGAAAGAGGATTGGCAGGTTTGTCAGGTCTTAAACCACTTGGTGAACAGGGAGCTTCCTCCTGAGGTGGGTAATGCGCCTTACTACTCGTGGGAGTACTACCCAGGTTTGCCCCCTAAGTTGGGGGCGACAGACCCCGGCTTCTATATGCCGGCGGTCTTGGGGGAGTGGTCCTGCCGCAATGACAAGGGTCTCGTCGCGCTCTATGAGCAGCGCGAGCTGCGTGACATCTCAGTGGCACGCCGCCAGGTACTCTACCCCGCCACGCCGGCGTGGTGGGCCTCTGTGGAAGTACCGCGCGGCATGGCCGCGCGGATTCCCCAAATGGTTGGGCTGCAAGGCAGCCAACTCAAGGGGGAGACGCTCGGGGGTCCCTACCATATTATTTTGGCGACCTTGTGGGCCGTAGAGGTCGCCGACGTCTTTGTCGGCAGCATCCGCCATCATGGGCATCTGTGGCGCTTGCCTGTGGCCTTGCGTGAGGCCTTCCCGGTCTTAACGGTCGAGCGTTTATGCTCGGCGGACTCTACAATCCAGCCTCTCTTAGAGGCGGGGCTCGTGCTGCTCCGTCGCGTGGAGGAGCAGGCTGTCGCCGCTTGGATGGAGTGGGAAGGGACCCCCCGGGGGGTCTTCCGTTGCGCCAAGGCGGTGGACGACGAGGGGGTTTTGACCCTCTCGGAGGGACTCGGGGACCCGCACCTCCCTTACGGGAGGGACATTCTTCCCGACCTGCGCCTCCGCACCCTGGACCGCGAGCTGGCCGAGTCGGGCCCGTATCGGTATGGCCCAGCCGCGGCCTTAGTCGCGGCGTCGGCCCCTGCGTCGTCTGCTCAAGCGACGGCGGCTTCGGCCGCGGCGTCGGCGCGTTCGCCGCCTACTCAAGCGGCGGCGGCCTCGCGCTTGATGCCTCCCATTTGGGGGGGCGTCGCTCGCCCCCCGTACACCGCCCGTGGGGGTGCACGGAACACGCGGGCGCGTCGTGCCTACCCCCTCGTAGGGAGTAGCTCGGTCCCACGTACTGGGGGCATTCGGGGCCCCCGGTGGGGCCTATGCCCCTTTTTACTTGGGAGGGGTCTGCCCAACTGGGGACCCCTCGACCCGTGGGACCGGCCGTGTGGTCGGGGTCGGGGCGTTCCCTCGGGGACCTCCCACCCATCCTGAACAACGGGGTGGACCATACCCTCATTATGGCCTTGAGCCGCGCTTACGTGCGGCTCCGCAACGAGATGGTCTCGGTTGCGTCCCGCCCTATGGGGGACCGTGAGGCGGACCGGCTGTGCACCTTGGGCACAGCCGAGTCACTCCGCCGGTTTTCTGGCGGAGGAGTACGGGGTGGCAGTGACGGAGACTGACACCGTTTTGGCGGGGTGGGCCATTCGTCACATAATGGCGGCGGTTCTGACCGCGGGCCCTATCTCACCGGCGACGCACCAGCGTCCGCCGTCTCCTGCTCCGCCCCATTATGGGGCGGGCTCTGGTGTTGCGGCGACACCCCCCTACGGGGTGGGGTCGGGTTCGTCTCACGCGCCCTCTTATGGGGCTGTTGCGGGTGCTTCGGCCGCCTTCCCATTCGGGGTGGGGTCGAGTTCGTCGCCCGCACCCTCTTATGGGGCGGGCTCTGGTGCCCCGGCTATGCCCCTGTATAGGGCGACAACGGGGCCGTCGGCCAACCCGCCGTGCCCCTCGGGGCCGGAGTACTATGCCCTTGAAGGGGGTCCTAGCCAGGGCGATGGCCGTGGCTGTGCCCCTGAAGGGGGTGCTAGCCAGGGCGATGGCCATGGCTACGCCCCGCGTTCACGGGGTTATTGACTTGTGGTCTGGGGGCACTCGTTGTGCCCCCTCCCCCTCCTTCTGGGGGGTTGTCTTTGTTGCTCTTCACCGCCCCTCGCAGGGCTGGTGCCGCACTACGAGGGAGAGTGCGAGAGGGCCCCGTAGGGATTAAAAGGGCTTAGCTCCTCTTCTTGTTCCTCTTTGCCTCTCTGCCACGCCAGGCAGCCTGCTGGTCCTGTACCCTTCTCTTGACTTGGTCAGAGAAGAATACCCCTTCCCGCGTCAAGGCGGGGAGTTTAATTTTCTTCCGGAGACAGTACTCCCGGAGGGCTTCCCTCGGGAGGGAAGAGGCAAATTGCCACGTGTCTTCCTTTTCGGGAAAGCCGAACCATTTGACCAGGAGCTTCAATTGCCCGTCATCATTCCGGCCATGTTTGATAAACTTTTCAAACACGAATTCTGGACCATCCTTACGATGGGTCCCCTCCTTAAAGAGGGCTTGTGCCCTAAGGGCACGGTTCCACTTGGCGTCCCGCGCCGGAGGCGTGAAAGCTCCAGTGACATGGTCACTGCTTACCGTCCTGATGCCCCTAGGGCTCTCTATCATGAACCGGTACCCATCGGTCTGTAGCACCATGTAGGGCCCTTGGGTCTTGAATTCAAGCTTCTTCGGCGAGCGGGAGTGGGCATCCAGATACACCCAGTCCCCAGCCTTTAGCTGGTTATTCTTTTCCCGAGCGCGTGCGTCGAACGCACGCTTGTACGCAGCCTGGGATTGACCCAGGTGCTCTCGGACCTTCGGTATGAGGACCTCTAGGTCCTCTACATATCGTTCCGCCGCCGAGCTGGCGTCGACAGGCCTTTCCTCGGCTTGTCTTAGCCGAGGCATTCTCTCGATACCGATAATTTGAAGCCGCCTCGGGCTCACAAAAGCAAAGGGGAGCTCCCCTGTGCTGGAGTGGACCTGCTTATTGTGCGCAGTGGTAAAGAGGGACAGGTGGCTGTCCCATTCGACTTGGTGCTCCGCTACATAGCAGCGGAGCTGGCGAACAAAGGTGCGGTAATACCGCTCCACCTGTCCGTTCGTCTGCGGGTGGTAAGGCGAGGTATAGTTCGAAGCTATACCGAGTAAGCCCAGGATGCCCTGGTAGTATACCGAGGCGAACTGCGGCCCGTTGTCCGTAAAGACCGAGTCGGGGATGCCATACGCGGCAACCCATGTATCAGTAAAGGCCGATGCCACGGTTATTGCCGTGGCATTCCGCAAGGGGATGGCTCTTGTCAACTTCGTAAACCGGTCACAGATGACCAGGACGTGCTTGTGCCCACCTTTCGAGGTTGGCAGTGGGCCCAACAGGTCCATAGCGAGCCCCGAGAAGGGCTCGTCGGCGGTGAATAGCTTCATCACCGTCGTGTGCCTTCTCTCCGAGAGGCGGTTCTTGGCGCACGCGGGGCATTGCTCCACGTGCTTGTACACATCGAAGACCAACGTCGGCCAGTACACATACCTACGAAGGGGGTTGTACATCCTTCTCGAGCCGGGATGCCCGGCTAGCACCGACTGGTGTTGGTGTATCAGGAGGCGCTCCTTTAGCGCCTCCGGGATAACCACTTGGGTTTCCCGTCCGTACACCGAGCGGCGACAGAGAAGCCCGTTCTTCTTTCGGAAGAAGAACGCTTGTCGACTCCAAGTTGTGTCGGGGGGCGGAAGAGCATCGAGCTCTTTCAGCCTTGCGTGACAAAAGTCATCCTTGGCTTGGCCCAGGATGATGTCTTGGGCTGATAGGGCCCCCATGGGAGCCTCCCCCGGTGACGCCTCCTTCAAGGCGTCGCTAGCTCGGGTTTTTACAGCCAGGACGAGGATGTCCTCGTCCAGAGGCAAGGTGTCCAGGCCCTCTGCAGGGAGGCGCGATAACGCGTCTGCCACCTTGTGGTCCTTTCCCGGCTTATGCCGTATCTCGTCGTTGTACTCCGACAATCGGAGTCGCCATCGGTTAATCCGCGCATTCGGACTCATACTAGTGAGAACAGATAAAAGGGCGTGGTGATCACACCGTACCACGAATTCCGCGCCTTCTAGGTAGGACCGTATGTAGGTCACCGCCCACACGTCGCCTAGCGCCTCTATCTCCGTAGCGAAGTAGGTCTTCTCCGCAGGGAGAAGCGCACGGCTGTAGTAGCCGATGGCGTGGTATTCCCCGTCGGACTGTTGTTTCTGTAAGCAACAACCCAGCTGTTCATAGCTGGGGTCGACGTCGACGATGTAATGCCCGTGCCTCTTGGGCAGGGCAAGGACAGGGGCGTCCAATACACGTCCTCGGAGTATCTCAAAGGCGTCCACCTCCTCCCTTGAAGGAGGAGGAAGCTTCTTAGGAAGCTTGGTGATCGTGAGCGCCGTTTAGGGCTTCGATATCTTGGCGAAGTCAGCTACAAAGTGGCGGTACACGCCGCACATACCCATAAAGCTCTTCATCTGGGTCTGGGTTTCCGGATAACGGAAACCCCGAAGCGCCCGGAGGTTCTTCTCCAGGACATGTACCCGCCCCGGTCGGATTACATGACCGAGGTATTCCACTTCCTCTTGGAAGAAGTGGCACTGGGACGGCTTTTAGGTGACCCCCGCCTTCCCGAGTAGGGTCAGAACCTCGTCTAGGTGCTGCAAGTGTTCCTCTGGGGAACGCGAAAAATCGATCACATCGTCCAGATATACTAAACATATCTGCCACTTCACGCCAGCCAGAATCATATCCATGGCGCGTTGGAACATCGCAGGGGCGTTGCATAGCCCAAAGGGGAGGCGCACGCATTGCCACGCGCCCGTGTGGCACGTGAAAGCCGTGAGGTGCTTGTCCTCCTCGGCTACTGGTATTTGCCAGTAGCCCGCGTTACAGTCCAGGGTGGAGAACACCCTGGCGTCCCCTAGGGAGTCTACACACTCATCCATCCGTGGGATGGGGTATGCATCCTTGATAGTCATCAACTTGAGCTTTCTCCAATCGATACAGAAGCGTACCGAACCATCAGGCTGCGGTACCATAACCACGGGGCTAGCCCATTCCCCGCTTGCGGGTTCAATCACTTCCATCGAGCGCATACGCTCGACTTCCGCTTTCTCTCTCTCCCGGGTCATAGGCCCGGCCTTATACGGGTGCTGTCTCACAGGGACAGCCCCAGGCTTCTTTCGGATCCTGTGTTCCACACCTCGGATCAAGCCAAGCTTGCCCTCCCATAGGGAGGCATGCTTTTGTAGGAGGGCCTTCACGGCCCCCGACCACTCCGTAGGCACCAACGAAACGTCTAACTCAGGGAGAGGAGGCTCCTTTACCCCCTTCGGTGGTGTCGCCAGCTCTTTGAGCTCGCTCTCCGAGACCTCAGAGGTCGGCTCCTCATGGGCGTCGATATAAGCAATGGTCATATCTGTCGTTAACCGTAACGGCGTGACACCCAGGTGCATCACCTGGATGGTTACTGGCTCATTCGCCATCATAATGGCGGGGCCTTGGGCGACCTGTATGCCATGCTTATGGTATGAAGCGGGCCGCCCTTTCACGAGGCCATGCCCCGTGTAGGTACTTCTCACGGGAACGTGAGCGATGGTCCCAGGTTGAACCCAGGTCTTCAGGGCCGGCTTCAGCTGAGCCGAAGGCCCCTCGGGGCAAGCACAGACCACCCAGATGGAGGCATCGGGGCGCCCCCTGGGGGCTCCCCTTCTCTTGATCGGCACCTCGGTGCCGTTGAGGAGTTCCACATGTTGCTCCTGAGTCGCAATGTTCTTCGTTGCGACATGAATACAGGACGTGCCCAGGATTGCTGGGACACTGATATAGTTTACAACGCCAAAGGAGATCTAGGAGGTCTGACCCCCAAGGGTCACACCAAGACACACACCACCAACAATGGGGAGCCAGCCCCCATTGACGTCGTGAAACATCTTCGCCTGATCACGCAACGGTTGTAGCGGGGTGTTGACCGGCAGTAACCGCCGGTCTATGAGGGTCGGCCCACTACCGGTATCTAATATTGCCCGGGTAGTGAGATCAAATCCTGCCGTCAGGAATAACCGGACGGCTAGTTGGCAACTAGAGGAGGGCATAAAAGCACAAGGCGTGCCCTCCGGGAGCTTCCCTTGGGACGCCCCCCCCACTCGACTCGGCCAGTTCTTCCCAGCCCTCAGGGAAGACTTATATCGCCGGTCTGCCCCGTTTGTCTTCAGGATGGGTGGGACTATCCCACCCGCTACTCTTTTTCCGAGAAGGAGTTGTCCTCCTCATCTTGCTCGGCTTCGCCCCTCCCGGGGGAGGGTGAGTCGTCCGAGGACGACCATGGTGGACCATAGTGGTGTCTCACCGCTGCTACCGGTTGTCCCTGCCAGAGCTCCTCCTCCTTCTTGCGGCGCTCTTCGAACCGCTCCAGGAAGGCCTTCGTTAGCAGAGCCTTTGTCCCCGCGTCGAAGCGAAGGCGCTCCCTAAAGAAATGTCCCCGCATGTTACATGCGAGGCAATTGTTCGTCCGGGTTCGCCCGGGACGACCCGTGTCCTCTCGGGGAGGACCAGGTGGAGCTTCTCTCACCTTGGGAAAAGTCCGTGGGGAAGGCCCTGATGGGACTTCCCCCACCTTAGTGGGAGCCCATCGGGTCTGACCGGGAGGGACCTCCCTCCCCTAAGGTGGGCCCCATCGGGACGGACCCGCTTCACCAGCCTTAGGTGGGCCCCATCGGGAGCGACCCGCCTCCCCCACCTTAGGTAGGCCCCATCGGGAAGGGCCCTGAGGGGCTTCCCCCACCTGAGGTGGGGCAGTTACTGCCGCGGTTACATACTTACGCGGCACTGGCCGGGTAGCGCGACGTACCCGACGGGCCTCAGCCCGTCTGTCTTCCTCATCATTCTGTTCTTGGTGGCGTCTACGACAGACGTCACCCTTCCGCTGGACATATTGCACCAGCAGGTCCATCGGCATGTTCGGGGTATTATGTTCGCGCACATCTGCGCGAACCTCCCAGCCAAGTCCCTGCATATAGCGACTTTTCATTTGTCCTTCCGTAGGGACAAAACCACACAGGCGACCTAACCCGCGAAGGTGTACGTAGTTCTCACTCTCTGTTTCGTCCGCCTCTTAGGAGGCCCCATGAAACAAGGCATCTTGATCGCTTAGCAATTGCTCGTCCGCATATTTGCGGAAAAGCCAGTTGATCAGCTCCAGATAGGAACTGACCTCTCCGCTCCGCCCTCCTTGGAGGGACGGCATGATGGTATACAACTCCCGCTTGAGGTAACCCTTAATGAACTCGGGAAGGAGATACAGGGCTCTGCCCTCCGAGACATCATTGTCATCGCCCGCTTTCACGAAGCAGCTTAGGAATTCGAAGACGCCTATTGCGGGCGTCCCATCCCATTCTGCGTCACGGCCAAAGGTGGCCGAGACGTCCTTACGCAGACGGCCTAGGCCGTGTGCCATGGTCCGGTCATACCGGTCATCGGTGTTCGCCAGGGCGTACGTGGCGCAATCCAAGATTGCTGCATAGCGATCATCAGCTGGGATGATTTTAGAGGGAATCTGTCAACGGGGTTCCCCTTCCAGCTCGCGCCCTAGGGCACGAGTCACAGAGCGACGGGGCACATGACGGCCCCCATCTCCGCCGGAGTATTCTCCGTCCGAAGAGGAAGAACTCATCCGCAGACGACGGCGCCGGGACCGTCGTGCGGTCCCGATGGCTGTCTCTATAAGAGACAGCCGCTCATGCAATGGGCTAATCAAAGCGTCCAAAGAATCCCGTAGGGCGGCCGACAAGACCGCCGCGTCCTGGGCCCCCCGGGGGGCCCGATCTCCACCTCCATGAGGAGGCGTTTGGTGTGGGCCAGCGGCTCTCGCCGGACTAGCCTGTCCATCATACGGACCCCACGGCAGAGGGGGAACCGCTTGGTCCCGCTCGCCGAGCGGTCGAGGAGGTGGAGGCGGGTATACCCCTCCGGCTCAACCCTCCACACCTTGAGGGGGAGGAGACGGGAATGCCCTTCCGTCCGCGCCCCCCACACCTTGGGGGGGGATAGACGGGAATGCCCTTCCGTTCGACCCCCCCTGACCTTGGGGGGGGAGAGACGAAGAATCCCTTCCGCGTACGCCCCCCTCACCTGGAGGGGGAGGAAACGGGAATACCCCTCCGTCTCCCCCCCCACCTCCCAGCCCGCCGCGCTCTGACGCGGTCTAGCTGGCTCGATCCCCCGTCCGAGGAGGGATTCCTCCGGGGCTCACGGCCCCCGAACCATCGCTGGCTCCGTCACGGTCACCTCGTGACGAGTTGGCGGCGCTCTCGGCGCCGGACCCCGTCACACCTGAACGTTCATGACGGGAGGACTCCGTCCTCCTTCCGGACAATCAATCAACTCCGACAACCACAGCAACGCAGTCACACCCAAGGGTAAGACAAAGACACAGCGAAAAACCACCGTAGGAACGGACACAGGGTAGGCCCGACTGATCAGGAAGGGCCGAACCCTGTCCCCCGCAGATCCACCACATGTTGTGGTTTCTGCCTTCACAGCCGACGGGGCAAGACCCCGTCGGAGAACCCAGCACAGGAAGCGGAGCGACACACAGGAGAAAGAACACGAACGCCTGGATCACAGGGCGCGAACCGCACCAGAACGCCGGAACTAACGCTAACGCAACGCTGATTTATTCATTGAAGCAGGCCGACCAAGGAACTCAGACTCATAAACCCTCAGCAGAAGCAGAGCGCACACGTACCCAGCCCACGAGAACGGTCATGGGGGGACCGGTGCCCAGCGGGTCACGGTCCTGGAACAGGGGCCTCTGGTGGCCCCTGCCACGGATCAAAGGACACTCTTCCACTGGAAGAGATATCTGGCCCATAGAGTTTTGGGTCAGTCGGGACTTGCAAGTCCCTCTAAATCCCAAGGGACTTAGACCCAATACTTTCCAATTCTCAGATGGAAGTCCCTGGGGAATATCTTCGATGGCCGAGATCTGATCTCGGCTCCGGGTTCCGCCCCGGATGGGGAAGCTTCCAAAGGCTTCCCGGCCCCTCCAGGGGGCCCAGATCGAAGGGACGTGCACCCCTTTCGTCTGCGTCAGGCCCCTCAGGAAGGCCTGCTCAGGCGATGCTCCTTCACTCACCCCCCTAGGGGGGGTGTTACGGGTGTGGTCGGGGACCACCCTTGGCACCCTCCCCGAGGAGGCGCCACACGTCACCTCCCTCTGGGGAGCGCCACGTGGAAACTCACGACCCACTCCCTCCGGCCCCGGCCGGGGGGTCGTGTCATCCGAGTCAAGGGGGTTTCCCCGACAAGTCGGTGACGAGCGCGTATGTACGGACGGTGTCGGGGTTCGAAGACAAGCTGTCAATGCTGCACCAAGACTTGGGTGCCCGATGGGACCATCCCACAGCATTCTGGCCGCAACGCGTTATGTATCCTCGCACGTATGGGCGAGAGCAACCAGCGTTTCCCCAGCGTCAGCTCGGCGAGCCACCAGCTCTGAAGTGACCGATGACGGCTAAGTCTGGTGGTCTGAGTCCGAAGTGCTGTAAATTATGCGCTCCGGCAATATTTATGCTCGTATTTTGTTAGAAAATCGGTTGCCCCGATTTTTCGACTCCCAATTCGATATCCTGTCGATCCTTTTCTTTTTGGCCCGATTAATCGATTTATACCCGATTCCAATTCATCACTTGCCTATCCCTAGCTGACGGTGGTGAGGGCGGCCGTGGGCACTGCCGTGGGCCACCGCCACTGCCGATTGTTGCGCACCGGCGCTGGCCACGGCCGCCACGCGGGAACGCGTGGCGGCCTGAGCGGCCGCGTCGTAGCCTAGAGGGGGCCTGAGGCGGGGCCGCTCGGCGCAGCCCCGCCTCGTGTGCCCCCTCATTAGCGCCGATCCTCTTGTTCTTCCAGTGTCAGAGGGTTGCGCCGCGTGTCTGACAGGCCCGAAACAACCTTCGGCCACGTGCCACTGCATGATTGATACGTGACACGCTGCAACGATCGGGACCCTTGGGCCGAGCTGGCACGCGGCCGTCCAGTTCCGAGAGGTACCACATTCCATCCGTGGGTAGCTGTCGAAACAAAACTTTGATAAATCGGGCACTCTGAGGACAATATGAAGTGCCACATGTCATTCAGTTAACCCCGTGAAACCGCGATGGACCAATTAGAGCACAGGACCCGTTGGCCCCATGGCCAACAAGTTTCCAACGGAGGTTCCGTTGGCAGCTCGCTGGCCCCGGGGCCAACGGCTCCGACCCCGAATCGGACGCAAGTACATTCGCGTTTTAACTCGGTTGACCTCGGTTGGCACCGCCGCGTGCACGTTCGACATTGATACTCGCCCCGAGAACTGGCCAACGGCGAATTTGAGACACGTTTGTGCAGCGTGTGCCCAATATGGCGTTGGCCCGACATTCGTAGGAACGCTCTTACCACGGCCAGAGTTTCACGGACTAGGCATAGTGGCGCTTTGGTTCTTTTGTGCGGGACTTGGTCCGTGTTGTGTACCAGATCATACACTGCTATGAGGCAGCGCCAGTGGTCTGAGGAACGATACATGCAGGTGCAGTTCCGCGGGCAACTCCTACTGCAGTACAATACAAAGATTGCAGGTTTCCCACCAGATCAAACCAGAGTTGCCCTGGGACCGCAACCACCAGAGGCTCCCAAGCGTATCACTTTTTGAATAGCGTATGATTTCTCGACACCGAAATTCGTCAGCGAATGCGTATCTACTTGGAGACGACTGGGCCCCAAGCGGGTGTTGCGAAAATGCCAGCCAAGCGCATCGATTAGAGCAAACCTAACAATGTAACAGGATTATCCTTAAAATCTCAATTCGGCATGCGACGTGGCGGCCCCTCAGAGGCCGCCTATTGTAGGGGCCTAGAAAGGGCAATTTCCGCTACAGAACTACCCGGGACCGGGATACTTTCCGTACGATAGTCCCTGTCGTTGGTGCGTTATCGGTGGCCCATTTCGTTGGAGTAAGCCTTCTGCGTATTATCGCAGCCGTCATGGAAGCGTGATGCGCGAGATGCACGGCAGATTGCGGATGAGAAATCGAGGAAAAGCAGCAATTGTTTGACACGAAACTGACACGATGCACATGTAGGACGCAAAGTACGAGATCGTCGTCCAAACCGTAGTTAATGTGCCACATGGCGGCGCGCCATGTTGCCACGGCGCACAGAGATGGAGTATTTTGAGCCTATCGTGCTGTCGCGTGACATGCAAGCGTGCGATATACACAGGAGTGCTCAACGTATGCTCTTGCAGCCTCAGCCGTGACGCATGAGAGCCCCATTTCGACAGTGATCTCTGTGATGTTCGACCAGCACTCGTGTGATCCTCGCTGGACGAGTGTCGTGTGCCTGGCGAACGATGATTGGAGGACTCAGACCACGGTTTTCGGAGTGGCATCGCTGATCGCGGGTCGCCGCGATGCACGTGAGATTACCAGTCATCCCAAAAAGCTCGAGACTGACGACTGAGGAGTGACCATGAGGAAAGTGGGTGGACCGCCAGTTTCCACTTTGGCGGCAGCCCGAGGACAGCGCAGAGGCAAGCGCACAGGCGCCAAGCAATGCGTCGCGCCCCACGTGCCGGGCGGGCCGCACAGGCAACTAGTGCGAGCGTGGCGGTGCTCCCGCTTCACCCCCCCTCCAGGGCAGCGTGCGAGCGTGGTGCATCCCCGGCACGACCCCTACCGGCTGGGTGCAACCTTGGTGGTGACCCCCGTTGTGTGATCCTCTCCGGCAGGGCCTGTCCCGAAGGACTCCCTCGTCAGGCACGGGTCGACCAGACGAGGCAAAACAGAGGCGTGCAGTCCGCGGGCAGGAATCGACCGCGTGGCGTCTTGCCAGGCGTCTGCCTCGCGTTGGGCCCGCGCGCCAGGTCGTGGCCGCGGCGCCCGCGGCGTGTGTCGCGCCGGACGCGGCCCACAGGCCCGCCGCGTGCCGCTGCGGCGAGGGTGAGTGCATGTACCATCCCCCCCCGCAGCGGAACACAGCCCTGTGGTGGGGTACTCGCCAGGTGCCCGCGCCACTTCAGGCGGCCGCGCTGGCGGTGACCGTCAGTGGCAGATGGCGGTGGTCACTATTCACAGATCAGACGGAAGCTGTGGACACGATCAGTGTGAGGTGGCTTGGCCAGAATTTCATGGCTGTGGCAACCGCACAGTCACCAGAACGGCGACAGTTTACTGGTGCAGACGAGCCTCTGTCAGCAACCCGATTTCTGGAGAACTCGTGCATCCAGCGGACTACCGTTTGATAGGCTATTCAGGGCGACATTGGCGGCGCTCTCTCGGCACCAGGGCTGTGACCGGTTTTTCGAACCTCTCAGGTGGCACATGTTCCATCCACGGCTCGTCGGCCACACGCGAGCACGCACGCAACGTACGAAATGGTTGGGGGATGGGACGCGCGTCCACGTGCTTCTTGCCTTCTGTCGGCCGCGTCGGCGTGAGCTGTTCTGGCCGACGCGCCCTCGGCAGCCGTCGCGCCACGCATCGTCGGCAGGGAGCTGCGAGGGGCGCGCGGGGCGCGGGTGGCTGCCTCTGGGGGCCTGGCGCGAGCGTTCGGGCCGCCAGACGGCGACTTGTTTAGCGCCCCCCCCCTCAGCACGCGCCCTCCAACACTCTTCCCTCTCCGATCTCGTGCGCCACAGACAGCGGACGGCGACGTGGTGGCAGGCAACCGCCGCCCAGGATTGGGTGCGGCCCCGCGCGGGCCACCCCCTGCTCGGTGTCCCGGAGGGGGTGTGTGGAGTGGCCGCCGTGGTGCAGCGTGCCCATGCGCGCTCGCTGGTTGTTTTCGAGGTGCGCAGTGGCGTCCGGCTTCCACGACGTGGTGCAAGTGCCTCTGGTGGACGGTTCCGTGAGACCTGTGCTACCGCCGACGTCTGCGACGCGGCTCTCTGTCGTGCGCGCACTTTCTTGGCGCGCGCTTTTCTCGCGGTGGCCCTGACCCCAACGGCCGCCGGTACGTGATGGTGCCGTTGTCGGGTATTCTCTCGGGCGCGCGCTTTTTTTCGTGCTGTGTGGGAACTGTGGATAATCCCCTCCCACCCCGTCTTCCCGCCCCCTTGCCCGCGTCGCTCCTCCCCTCTGCACCCCGGCCTCTTCTTTTGTGGGCGCGGCTGCCGCGACGGTAAGCGCTGGGCGGCCGCCAGGGCCCCGCACGGGTCGAAGCGCGTGGCGCGCGCGCGCTTTCGGGCGGCTGCCGGCCGTCGTTGGTGTGGGGCGGCTGCCGCCCGTAACTTGTGTGGGCCGCGGCCGCCCGTCGGTGGTGTGCGCGGCGGCCGCCCGTCGCTGGTGTGCGCGGCGGCCGCCCGTCGGTGGTGTGGGCGGCGACCGCCCGTTGGTGGTGTGGGCGGCGGCCGCCCGTCGGTGGTGTGGGCGGCGGCCGTCCATCAGTAAGTGGCCGGCGGCCGCCCGTCGGTGTCTGTGGGCGGCGGCCGCTCGTCGCTGCTGTGCGGCGTGTCCCTCGTGCACAGCTGCCGTGGCCGGCTGCCGGGCGTGGCGTGTGTGACCATCCGGCGACCCCGGTGGGTGCTCCTCTCCTTGGCCTCGCCCGTCGCCATCAGGATGCGCATAAACTCGCTCATTGGCGCCGCCGGAGCAGCTCCGACATGGGGGGGTGGGACGCCCGGGGTGTGCTCAAGATCATCCAACCCTCCGGCACCAACCCCGTCGGCCCCACCGTCCTCAGCGCCGTCGCCCGCTGCCGCGCCGTTTGCCCCTCCACCGTCGCCCGCCCCCGGACCAGCACCGCCGCTACCAGCCGCGCCCGCGGCCGCGCTGGTCCCCCCCCCTCCGCCACCGGCCCCCGTACCACCACCGCCGTCTCCAGCCGTGGCATCGCCCGCGCCGTTGGTCCCCCCACCCTCGCCGGCTCCCGCACCAGCACCTCCGTCACTGCCTGCGCCCGCGCCGGCGCTGGCCTCTGCTCCACCACCGGCACCGGGGGCGTCCCCGCCCACGCCGGCCGCCGCTGGAGCACCGGCACCGGGCGCGACACCTCCCGCGCCGTGTTCGGCCGCCTCTCCAGCTGCGTCACCGGCGGCGCCCGCGCCCGCGCCCGCGCTCGCGCCGGCGCCCACTCCGGCACCGGCGCCCGCACCCTCCGCCGCAGTCCCTTCTGCCGGTCCGGCGTTACCCGCCGGTCCGGCGGCCCCCGGCCCATCGCCGCCTCCCCCGTACCGCGACGAGCGCGACCGCGACACAAACCCGTCGCGGCGTGCCTCCACAACCATGTTGTGTAAGATGGCAACTGTCTGTGTGGTCAGAACCATGCTATGCACTGACCAGTAACGGCACGGGTGCAGCATAATGTGGAAGCGGGCCGTTAGGATCCCGAAGAGGCGCTCCACGTCCTTGCGCACCGCCTCTTGCAAACGGTTAAAAGTCCGTTGCTCTCGAGTTTGGGGGTTGGGATAGGGGGCGACGAGGAACGCGAAGCGAGGATAGATGCCGTCCACTAGGTAGTAAAGCAAGGTACGAGTGTTGCCATTCACAGTGAACGGAAAGTCACGCGGGGGCCATTTGCCAGTGATAACATCAATGTACAAGGGAGATTGGTACGGGACGTTAATGTCATTCAGGCTCCCGGGACTCCCCGCAAAAATGTGGTATATCCAGGTGTCCTCGTCACAGATTGCCTCAATCACGATGGACCGCTGCCCATTGCGGCCCTGGTAGGTGCCCGCGCGCCCCTTCGGGCAGGCGGACCACTGCCAGTGAGACCAGTCAAGCGACCCAGGACACCCCGGTAACCCACGCTCAGCATTGCGGCCGAGGATGTTACCGATTTCCGCCCTGGTGGGCGGTCGCAGGTAGCGAGAGCTAAACTCGTCCACCATAAACTCCGTGAAGAGCGTCACCGCGCGCGATATGGTTGAACTAGACAGCCGCGCATACTCGTCCGCGCGGTCACAGGACTCGCCATATCCCAGGACGCGGAACACAGCCACCAGCTTCTGCAAAGGGTGCGCTTGCGGCCGCCCCGTCGCGTTCACGCGCTGTACCCAAAACGGTCGGTCCTTAATCGCATGATAGATTCTCAAGAGCACGGCCATGGGAACACGAAAGCGACGCTCAAAGTCCAACAGGCTATACACTGGGGGCAGCCCATCCACGCCAAAATAGTCACGCAGAATGCAGTGCAGGCCGAGCTCAAAGTTGCGTGGCTTGTTGGGCACCCGGCCGGGCGTCGAGCCACGATACCGCGGACGCTGCACGCGCCCCGACGACCTCGCGCGGCGGCGCCACTCCAGGAGGGTAGCAACGTGTGCTGCGACGACGGCCGCTGTAGTGACATCGTCGTTCCCACTTGCGTCCCCCTCCCACCCGCTCATGCTCATGAATCCACCCTCCATGGGGCCACCCGCCGCTGCACGAGAGCGCTGCGCTCGCGTGCGGCGCAAGCGGGGCCGTCCCGTGCACGGCGGTCTCGGAGATGGCGGTCGCGAGCGCGGCGGTCGCGAGCGCGGCGGTCGCAAGGGCGGCGGTCGCGAGCAACGTGGTCGCGAGCACGGCGGTCGCGATCCGCGCCCAGCGCCGACCGTCGTTGTCAATGCGGTGTCTCTCAGCGCCGCCACCCACCGAGCAACGGCCGGGGGCTGATTGTGCGGAATGGTACGTTGTCCCCCCCCCCCCCCCCAGAATGCGCTTGGGCTGGGGTCGAGCGACGTTTCTACGCGCACCCCTCCCAATACGTCAGTTTGGCCACGCAGCGAACCGGGCCTGCCGCCACCCCTCGCATGGCACCAATGGGGCGGGGCGGTATCTGGATGCACCCTCCTCTGTGTGGTAGTATGCCACCTACCGCGGTCACCTGTCGCGATCCGTCTCAACTAGAGGCCCAGATCGCAGAGGACCACACAGGCCCAGGGTCACTTACCAGGCCATG